>MDSW01033550.1_pt1 | contig 86825 bp, 84 predicted proteins | sample 811171 | NCBI WGS metagenome assembly MDSW01 (sample SAMN05326641, study PRJNA326480) | marine metagenome | isolation source: seawater | place: Atlantic Ocean: North West | collected 2012
TAGAAGATCTAGTATTAGAAGATCTAGTATTAGAAGATCTAGTATTAGAAGATCTAGTATTGGAAGTCTTAGGTTTAAAAGTCCTAGGTTTCGAAGATGCCGTATTGTAGGACCTAGTGCTATTACGTCTAGTGTTTAGAGATCCATAATTATTAGACTTATCATTACTTTTCCTTGCATTTGATGCATTTCTGTCACTATAATTTAATCCATTTGATTTATTGTTATCCAGTAATGAACTAAATTTTTTCTTATTTTTTAATGGTTCAGACTTAATGGTTAAAATGTTTGTTAAATCCTCAACTTTGATTTGAGCTCCTTGAATATCACTTCTAGATTCAGTTAACTTTGGATTTAAGACTCGACCACCATTGAGTTTATTTGTTACGCCTGGTCTTCTAGCAGGGAGGCTGCTATTTAAATTGAGTCTGCGAATAGAAATGTTTGATGATACAGGGTCAGGTTCGCTGCTTCCGCTATTGCCTATATTATTCCAACCGGAGTTATTCCAACCGGAGTTATTCCATCCATTGTTACAACCAAAACAATTATATCTATTTCCGTACCATGAATTATTAAATCCATAGCCATATCCAATCCTTCTGTAACTCCATGGTTCATTGAACCCATAGAGATTATTAAATCCGTAATTCCAATTGTTATTTAATCCATAGGAATAATTGTATCCATAATTCCATGGGTTATTAAAACCATTGTAGTAAGAAGGGAAAAATGCATTTCTGCTGTAAGACCAATTCCTTCTTGTTGGCCTGAAAGAAATGTAGGGGCTTGGATATCTGGAATTGTACGCGTCAAAGTAACCTTCTTCATATCCATCATTAAAATCATCTTGAGCGTACGAATTTAAATAAGCATCTTCTATATCTAAATAGCCAAAATATTGATTGGGATAAGGGTTCCATGAATAAATACCGTCATCAAATGAACTTAGTTCGTTTGGATTCTGTAACAAACAACTAGTTAAAGTTAAAATGCTGAAAAGAGTTAAAAACTTGTGTCTCATGATGAAGTACCTTTGTTCTACATAACGTAATATAACAAAACTCATACCATTTAAAAATGGCAAAGAACCTTACCCCTAGAAAAAACGATTACAGTCGTTGGTATAATGATTTAGTTATTCAGGCTGACTTAGCCGATAATTCCGGTGTTAGAGGTTGTATGATAATTAAACCATATGGCTTTGCGATATGGGAGAAAATTCAAGCTGAGCTTGATCACCGCTTCAAGGAAACAGGTCATGTTAATGCCTATTTCCCTCTATTTATACCGAAAAGTCATTTTTCAAAAGAAGCAGATCACGTTGAAGGTTTTGCCAAAGAATGTGCTGTTGTAACTCATTATCGGTTAAAAAATAATCCGGATGGGCCAGGTATTGTTGTTGATGAAACAGCAAAGCTGGAAGAAGAATTAATAGTTAGACCTACTTCTGAGACTATTATTTGGGATACTTATAAAAAGTGGGTTCAAAGTTACAGAGATCTGCCGATTTTAGTTAATCAGTGGGCAAATGTTGTTCGATGGGAAATGCGTACTCGTCTATTCTTAAGGACATCAGAATTTTTGTGGCAGGAGGGACATACAGCGCATGCTACAGAAAACGAGGCGATGTTTGAAGCAAAACAGATGCTTGATGTTTACGGCGATTTCGTTGAGGAGATCATGGCTATCCCTGTAGTTCGGGGTACTAAGTCCTCTAATGAGAGATTTGCTGGAGCGCTTGAAACTTATTGTATTGAAACTTTGATGCAAGACGGTAAAGCACTTCAAGCGGGTACCTCTCATTTTCTCGGTCAGAATTTTGCCAAAGCATTTGATGTAAAGTTTCAAGATAAGAATGGCGAAATGAATTATGTATGGGGGACTTCGTGGGGAGTTAGTACCAGATTAATGGGAGCTTTAATAATGACTCATTCTGATGATAATGGTTTAGTCTTACCTCCAAAATTAGCTCCGACTCAGGTGGTGATTATTCCAATTTACAGAGGTGAAGAGGAACTTTTAAAACTAGACGCTCTCGTTAATGGTCTTTTAGAAAAACTAAAAAAAATAGGAATCCGTGTTAAATATGACAATAGAGACAGCTATAAGCCTGGATGGAAGTTTAATGAATATGAGCTTAAAGGAGTCCCTATTCGAATTGCTATTGGGCCCCGAGATCTAGAGAGAGGGACGGTTGAAGTTGCAAGGCGTGATAATTTATCAAAAGAGTCTGTTAATTTGGAAATAGTAGATTCGCACATTGAGTCACTACTCAATGAAATTCAGGAACAATTGTTTATTAAAGCCAAAGAATCACTGGATGATAGTATACACATTGTTGATAATTGGGACTCTTTTAAATTAGCGTTAGATAAAGGAGGTTTTGTTTCTGCTCATTGGGATGGAACACCAGAGACTGAAAATAAAATCAAAGAATTGACTAAGGCAACCATTAGGTGCATTCCTATAAATAATGAAAAAAAAGATGGGTTGTGTATACTTACAGGTAACCACTCTAAAGAAAGAGTTCTTTTTGCAAGAGCGTATTAAATTAAATATGCTAGTGAACTAATGCAGATTTTGTAATACATTTGCACTCCCAAAATCATTTGGCCCGTTCGTCTAGCGGTTTAGGACATCTCCCTTTCACGGAGAAGATCACGGGTTCGAATCCCGTACGGGTCACAAAAAAAGAAGAGAACATAGAAAAAAAATATTATGGCAAATCATAAATCAGCAATAAAGAGAATACGTCAAATGCATAAGAAAAGTGTGCACAATAAGTATTATCACAAAACCACTCGTAATGCTATTCGCTCGCTTAGAGTTATGACCGATGCGGCAGCAGCAGCTGTTCAATTGCCATTGGTATCATCAGCTCTTGATAAACTAGCGAAGAGAAATATCATTCATAAGAATAAAGCCTCAAATTTAAAGTCTAGTTTAACGAAATATGTCAATAGCTTAAAATAGCATTATAATTTTATTTCGATAAGCCGCTTCAAATGAGCGGCTTTTTTTTTACCCATTTGCATATTCTATTATTTTAAATTATAATTTCGGTTTTAAAGATTAGTTTAGCTAAGCCTTTAGGCTGGTTGGTTATTTATCAGGATGTTTTATGATTGCACATATCGTTGGCGCTAGACCACAGTTTATTAAACTTTTGCCGTTATATAAAGCTTTATGTAAAGAAGGGGCGCCGCAATATATCATTCATACAGGACAACACTGGGAAGATGGAATGAGTGGTGTATTTTTGAATGACTTTGGAATTAAACCAGACCTAGTTCTTAAATGGGATTCTCCATTAAAGGGAGAAATGTTTTCATTGAAAATGCTGGATCTTCTCAATATTCACTTGTCTAAAGTTAGCCCAGATACTGTTGTTGTATATGGGGATACTCATTCTACAATTCTAGGAGCCATATCAGCAAATAGGTTGAGGTTGCCTTTAGCTCATGTTGAAGCGGGACTAAGAAGTTTTAATACCAATATGCCAGAGGAGTCTTGTAGAGTAAATACAGATCTCCTCAGTGATTGGCATTTCGCTCCATCGAATAGTGCGTTTTTCCAATTAAAGCGTGAGGGGTTAGATCGCGGAAAACGTCATACTATTCTCTCAGGAGATATTATGCTAGATAACCTAAAGTCAAGGAAAAAAAAGTCTTTTTCTCCCAGGAAAATACTAGTTACGCTGCACAGAAATATAAATGTTGACGATGTAAAAATCAGAAATAAAATAATTGCAGCTCTAGATAAAATATCTAAAGATTATCTTTTGATTTGGCCAATTCATCCTAGATTGCGACAGTTTATTAATTTAAATGATTTGCCGAAAAATATAAGTTATGTCGATCCTTTGAGTCACCGGGATTTGATTAATGAACTCGAAGACTCTGAGTGGGTTATTACTGATTCTGGTGGTCTACAGAAAGAAGCATATTTTCTAAAAAGACCCTGTATTGTTTTGCGATCAGAAACTGAATGGAAAGAGCTTTTGGATACTGGTAATTCTTTTCTTATCGATCAAAATGAATACAAATCTTCAAAAGACATGGCTCTTTCCATTATGCGAATAATTGGCGATTATGTTCCAAAAGAATTTACACCTATTTATGGAGATGGAAATGCAGCTGAAAAAATTGCGAAAGCTTTATGGGGCGGTGAAAAATCTATAGGCCCGAACTTATTAACTCTTAACGGAGATGAAAATGATAATCGATTAATGTTTGTAGGTGAAATAATTCGCCGCATAACAGGAATAAAATTAAGCTGGAGAGAAGACGGAATATCTTGGCCAAAAAGTAATTTATGGGCCTCAGGTGAAGCCATGGAGCTCTGGACAAATGAAAGCAACTTTCTCACATTGGATATGCAGAATGATTATTTGGCATTGATTGCATATGGCGCAAGTAGAAGCGAGGAATGGAATTCAAAATCACTCGATGAACATGGTCGTTTTTATGGTGATAATTATTGTCGATCTTTCTTAGATAAAGAAAGTCATCCCGGTATTCCAGAGCTACATGTTTTAGCTGAGAAATTCATTCAACACTTCAGACCAGAATTCACTCTTGCGTCGAGAGCTACTCCTCCTGTAACTGTAGTTGTTGATATTGATCACCTTTATGCCTTCAAAGGATACGGAAGAATGCACAGAAGTTTAGGATCCATAATAGACTTAATATCCGGAAAGTGGAGAAGATTAAAAACACGTTTCGATGTAATTGACCCTTTTGATTCAATTGAGAACTTCATCCGGTTTAAAAGAACATATTCAGAGATCAGATTTCAATTTTTTGCTTGGATAGGGCCATCAAGAAGTGAATTTGATCGTGGGCCAAGTATTACGAGTAAAAAAGTTCAGGCTGGAATGCGAAAAATATTTAAGCATTTTCCGAGTATGGGAATTCACCCAACTTATTCAGGACATGAACTTGATTCAAACTGGTTAAAGACTGAGACTGATATTTTAATTAATTTGCTTGGGCAAAAAGTAGTTCGCTCTAGGTTTCATTTTTTAAGGATGAGGATACCAGAAACATTTAGTGCATTGGATAATGCAAATGTTCAAGAAGATTGGAGTTTAGAATATCCAAACAAAGCAGGGTACAGAGCGGGTATAGGGGTTCCGTTTCCTGTATGGTTGGGTCAAGATAAGGGTGCTATTGATAACTATGGTTTACCATACTTGACATGGGTTCCTGTTGCAGTGATGGATCAAAACCTTATTGATTTAACCTCCAGTGAAATAATTTCTTTTTTACAAGAATGGAAAACTCTTGCAGATCGCTATGGCGCTAGCTTAGCAATTGCTACTCACTGGCGATTATTTGGTCCTAATATGATTATCAATCGAGAGAATAAAAAATTTATAAATTGGCGAAAAGGAATCAAGGATTATCTAAATTCAACTAGAAAATGAGGTGGCAGGAAGGAGACTGGTCGATGGAATTTTGGGATAAACTGTATAGGGACTCACCGGAAAAATATCCTTATGATACTGAGGGTTATAGCGATGCTTTAGGTATTCAATGGGGAGCAATAGTTGGGGAAGATATAGCTATTCCTATTGCATTTAGAAGAGTCTTCGGGCTTAAAACAGGCTACTTGCCTTTTGGAATTCAACAATGGGGTCCAATTGGAAGATCTGCGAGTAGCAAAAAACATATAATTAAGGCATTAGATTCAATACCTAATAATTTTAAGAAAATAGACATTTCTTTTCATCGATCTCATGATTGGGGAAATATCCATAAAGGCTGGCATTTTAAGAATTATAGATTACAACGTTTTACTATCGCTCCCAATTATGAGCTAGAATTATCTCCAGGATATGAAAAAATTCATGGCAATTATAGCAAACAGATTAAGAGAAATTTAAAATCTTCCTCGGAACAAAACCTTTCTCTTTTTGAGCATGATACACCAGATGTGTTAATTCGAGAATTCAAGCAATATCAAGGTAAACGTTATTCCATTTCTGATAAATTTATTACCTCATTAAGTCAAGTAATGTATCATCTTCTTCACAAAGGTAAAGGTGCAGTTTGGACCTTATACGGTTCTGGTAATCGCTTTCATGCAGGTGTTTTTGTTGCTTTTTCGGGAAACAGAATTGTTTTATTGTTTAGTGCAGTTTCGCAAGAAGGTCGAGTTAGTAATGCTATGAGTCAATTGATTAATGAATTAATTATATTCTCTTGTGGGCGGTGGGAGATTTTTGATTTTGAAGGGAGTAAAGAATCAGGTTTATCAAGATTTTATTCTGGATTTGGGGCTCAATTAGTGTCATATGTAAGATATCAAAGATGGGCTATATTGTAAGTCTTACTCAAATGTCGTATTTCGTGGCTTTAGAAAAGCATCGAAATTTTGCTCGTGCCGCAAATGCATGCTCTGTATCACAACCCACTTTAAGTTCCCAGTTCCAGAAAATGGAAGATGTCTTAGGAGTTTCTTTGATAAATAGGTCAATTCAACCTTTGGAGTTGACTCCGGTCGGGGATAGAGTCTATCAACAGATTCGAAAAATCCTTTTTGAAGCTGGTGAATTGGGAAATATAATTGAGGGTTATAAAACCCCATTGAGAGGCGCATTAAAAGTAGGATGGATGTCATTAAATCAGCCACCATGGTTGGCAGATACTTTACATCGTTTTGTTGAGTATCATCCCAAAATAGAAGTTGAAATAATACATCTAGATCCCTTACTATTAGATATCGAATCGCAAAAAAATAAATTAGATGTAATTATTTTTTCTGAATATTCTAAAACAATAAGAGATGAATATAATCTATTGTTAAAAGAAAGTTGTTGGATTCTTCTTCCAGAGAATGATAGCCTATTAAATGAAAATTCTGTAAATATTAGCAAGTTAAGAGAATCAAATAATGTTGTTTTGACAGCTCAATATCAAATGACTTCCAAGTTATTGGAGCAAGGAATTCGATGCAATATTAAAAATTTAACCTTTGCAGACAGTCACTGGTATTCTATTATTGCTGCTTCAAGGAAAGGCCTGGGAATTCCTTTTTTGCCTCAGTCTGAAATTTATAGACTTAACGCCGAAGAGCGTTCGCGCCTAAGACCCTTGGAGATTGAGGATTACTCTTATAAATGGTTAGTCAAGTTATTTCCATGCGAAAACAAAGAGGCATTAAATGCTTTGCTTTTGAGCTTTAGTATCTATACAACAATGAATGATTTAAATCAATAATGGATATTTTAACCAAGAAAAAAAAGGATATCAAAATGAGGTTTTAGTTCAACTGTGATAAATAAATTGTAAAAAATGAAACTTGTACTAGCTACTCAAAATAAAAATAAGCTAAAAGAAATTCAGGAATTATTACCAATTCATTGGAATGTTGTGACCTTAGATCAATTAGGAATATACGATGAGCTCTCCGAAACGGGAGAAACACTTGAGTTTAATGCACTTGAGAAGGCTAATTATGTTTTTGAAAAAACAGGATTGGCAACATTGGCAGATGATAGTGGACTCGAAGTGGAGTATCTTTTTGGAGCTCCAGGTGTTCATTCTGCGAGGTACGCGAGTGACCTGAAAAATGATTCAGCAAATCGAGTCAAATTATTGCAAGAATTGAAATCGACTAATAATCGGCGGGGTCAATTTCGTACCATATTAGCATACAGAGATAATAGGGTTTCAAAATTATTTGAAGGAGTTGTCCAGGGAATGATTTCTACAGAAGAAATTGGTGATAATGGATTTGGTTATGATTCCATTTTTAGACCTCTAGAATGCAATGATTTGACATTTGCCCAAATGGATTTAAGTATAAAGCAAAAAATAAGTCATCGTTCAAAAGCAATTAAGCACTGGTTACATTGGGTTTTGAACGAAAAATAGTGATTCGGACACTTCCATATCTTCTAGTGCTATCAAAGTTTTTGCACTCATTGAAATCATGCTGTCCTCCATGTTCTAGGATAAAAACCCCATTTTTTTTTAGCTTTTCAGGGATGTGATCAATTAGTTCATTGTAATTGTCAAAATCATAAGGAGGGTCAGCAAAAATAAAGTCCCAAAATCGTTTATTCCGTTTTAAAAAAATTATAGCATCACTTACTTTGGTATGTATTTCATGATAATTAAGTTCTGAGGCAATTTTATTTATATACTTAATACAATTTAGATGAGAATCTACACTGGTTACTTCAGAACAACCTCTACTAGCCATTTCAAAACTAATATTACCAGTTCCGCAAAATAAATCTAAAGCTGTCGATGAATCCCATTCTAGATAATTTTCAATAATATTAAAAATACCCTCTTTTGCCATGTCTGTAGTAGGTCGAACAGGTAAATTTTTGGGCGCTGATAATATCTTTCCTTTATTTCTTCCTCTAATTATTCTCATACTGCAATATTTATATTAAGCAGGAGAGTGCAGACCATGGATGAGATGATGACGTATCTATTTTTTTTATAAAGGGTCTAAGTTTTTCCCATGCTAATTCATCCATTTCGCCCTCCCAGACTAAGGGAACATGTTCCGTATGTATGGCGCATTGATCATAAAGTAGCAGACAATTGTAGGCGGCTTCGTTACTAGATTCAACATGGAAAATTGTATGAAGTTGTATGGATTTATCTTTGATGACGGCCATTTCCATTCTATTTCCATTTCTATGAACTCGTACACTTTCACCATTGGTCTTTAGCCATCGTTCCGCATTATGGGCCATTAGAGGGACGAAATTCAAATTTTCTGGAAATATACTCGGGAAACGAAAGTGAAGTTCCATTCCTGATTCAATAGCTAGACGATTCCATTCATTTCCTTCTGGATCAAGAGGTTTTAACCATTCTTCTTGAATCCCGACCCATGACTCGGGATACCATGCGCCAAAATCTTCTTCTCCAAAAAGTAGAGTGTTAGAAAATTCTTGACTGTTAGAATTAAACCAGGAGATAAAATCCTCAAAACCCATTGAAATAACTGAACCGAGAGGTTTTTTGTCATTTTTAGAGCATAATAAAAAATTAACTCCGTCTGATTTTCCGATAGTCAAAATGATTTGATCTTTCGCCATGAGTTTCACATCTGGAAAGGGAACCCATGAATGCGGAAAAGGATTACTTCCAGTTTCCACTCAAAGTTGGTTCTGTCAGTGATCCAACACTTAAAGCATCTATGCGCAGTCCTAAAATAAGGGATTTATAATCGTCATAGATATCATGAAAAAAGTCTTGATTCGTTGCTTTAATTTCAAAAACTTGAACTCTAACACCATTTCTGTCAACATGTCCAGTAGCTATCTTAAATTCTGTGGAATCTTGAGCAAACGGAATGAATCGAAGGTCAGAAACATCAAAGTCGTCATCAAATAACTCTCGATTAGAAGAAATCAGTTTGTCTTTAGCAGATGTCTGTCCAATTATTCGGTAAATGATCGTGTCTTTTAACATATCAGTCTGATATATTTTATCATATTTCATAAAGGAACTATCCTTTCTCTCAATAATACTTACTTGTGCATTATCTAAAAAAGTAATGAGATCGTCAAAATTATTTGAGTATTGGTTGTATTCAGACTTAAAGATCAATTGGGCCTCTCTTAGCTGTTCTAATCTATTTGTTATTTTTTCATAACGTTTCTCCTTTATTGAAGCAAACTCGATTGGCTGCATAATTATTCTGTAAATCCTGTAGGATAGAACTAAAGTTATTATCCCTAGTGCAATTCTTATGTAAAAAATGTTACGTGAAGTCATGATAAAAAAAGTTTTCGCAACGAAATTATGAAATATTACCTTGCTACCTTGCTACTTAACTGTGAATTATACAACACTTTATAATATTTTTCTAAAGGAGTTCCCTTGGACCCCCACCGAAGACCAGGAAAAATGCCTTAGGGGATTGGCTCAACTTTTTATTCCGGAAAAAAACCAACTAAAAAAAGATGATGTTTTTTTACTTTTAGGTTATGCTGGAACAGGCAAAACAACTGTAGTTCAGGCCTTTTCAAAGGCATTAAAGTATATTGGGTGGAGCTCTGTTTTAGGTGCCCCTACTGGGAGAGCAGCAAAAATATTACAGGGAACATGGGGTCAGCGGGCTTGGACCTTACATCGGATGTTATATATATCAGTTAGGGGCTCAGATGGAGTTTTTAAGAGAATCCGAAGAAAAAACAAGGGTAGTAGACTCATTTTTATCATTGATGAAGCTTCTATGATTTCAGATTCTAGAGAAAATGGTCAAATATTGAACGATTTATTAAATTTTGTTAGATCAGGTAAGGACTGTAAATTAATTTTAGTCGGGGATGAAGCCCAATTGCCTCCCGTTGGACAGATCGATAGCCCAGCGTTAAGCCCAGAAATTCTATTAAATTCTTATAGCATTAAAGCCCATGTTTCATTGCTGAGTAGTGTCATGCGACAATCTGGTGATTCTGGTATTTTAAGCACTGCGACGGATTTACGTAATGCACTATTTTCAAAGTCATCATTTTTTCCTGTCCTGAGATCAAGTAAAGAGGTGCGTTTTATTAATGATCTTCAAGAATTGCATGAAAGTTTAGAGAGTTCTTTTTCTCATACTGATAATGATTCTGTTCTTATTACACGTTCTAATGCTCGTGCTGTTTTGTATAACGAACAAATTCGGTCAACACTTTTAGGTTATGAGGATATAATAAATGCTGGAGATTTAGTAATGGTAGTCCAAAATAATGAAAACTGGCTTGATCAAAAAGATGGAGCAGGATTTATAGCAAATGGAGATATGTTAGAAGTGCTTTCATGGAGAAATGAAGAGAAAAAATATGGATTGAGATTTGCAGATGCTACATTGGCTTGGGCGGATATGGATGCTCCGTCTTTTGAAGCAAAAATCATTTTGGATACTTTATCGTCAAAAACCTCACGATTATCAAAGGATCAATCATCATCATTATATTCTCAAATAATGGATGAATTTAAAAAATCAGGTTTGGATAAGTTGGCTCGGTCTTCATTTTTTAGAAACCACCCTTACGGTCAAGCACTACAATTAAAATTCGGATATTCTCTTACCGCCCATAAGGCTCAAGGTGGGCAATGGAACGAGGTTTTTGTGGAAAAACCCTATACAGATAATCCTAGTGGTAAAGAATATATTCGTTGGATGTATACTTCTTTTACAAGGGCTAAGAAGAGGTTATATCTTATTGGGTTTTCAGAAGGTCATGATGAGAGATAGTATGAGGTTTCAATTATTTTTTGATCTTGACAGAACCCTTTGGAATTATGAAAAAAATGTTGATGCTGTTTTGATTAATCTTATTAATTGCTTCTCAGAATTATCAGGTCTAAAACCCAATGAAGCATGCACGAAGTTTAAAAGTATAAATGAAGAACTATGGGTTGATATGCAAAAAAAAATATATCCTATCAGTCATGTTCGAAATCGGAGATTTTTTCTATGGATTAGTCATTTCCTTCCAGAAATGAAACCAATTTTAAGAATAAATATTGCAAAAAATCTAGAACAATTTTTTTTGTCAAAAACACCAGATATGAATCATTCATATCCGAATGCAATTAATACTTTACTCGATCTACACGATCAGGGATTTAAACTAAATGTTATAACTAATGGTACAAGAGATTCACAAGAAAGAAAAATTAAATCCTTGGGCTTAAATCATATTTTATCACAGATAATAACTTCGGATCAGGTTCATTCCTATAAACCTCAGCCTTCGATTTTTAAAAATGCTTTTAAGCGCTCAAAATGTCGACCAAAGGATGCAATAATGATTGGTGACTCCTTAAAATGCGACATGCTAGGTGGAAAACGGGTGGGAATGAAAACAATATGGTTTAATCAATTTAATTTTACTTGTTCAACTAAAAATATAGAATTAATGAGCAATGTAGATGTTGAATTTTCTGATTGGAAAAACTTTCGTTCTGCTTTAGGTTCAATTCTTGAATAAGCTCAAGGGCGGGCCTGTGCCCCTATCTTTGCATTTAAAGCTCAACAAATTATGGCTGAAGTAAAACCTTATTCTCCAAAGAATAGCATTCGAATTGTAACTGCGGCTTCTTTGTTTGATGGTCATGATGTTAGTATTAACATTATGAGGAGAATCCTTCAATCAAGCGGTGCTGAAGTCATACATTTAGGACATGATCGTAGCGTTGAAGATGTTGTAAATACTGCAATTCAAGAGGATGCAAATGCTATTGCGATGACATCATATCAAGGGGGGCATCTAGAGTACTTCAAGTATATGTTTGATTTGCTTCAAGAGATGGGCGGTGAGAATATAAAAATATTTGGTGGCGGAGGAGGAACAATATTGCCCGTTGAAATCAAGGAACTTGAAGATTATGGGATAACAAAAATTTATCATCCTGATGATGGAAGATCTATGGGACTTCAGGGTATGATTAATGATCTTTTGAAGAAATGCGATTATCCAATAGGGAATAAAGTGGATCACATTGTGAAAGAGGCTTTAGATGGACTTTCAAAATCTATAGCCCGGCTTATATCGAGTGCAGAGAATTTCCCTACTCATTTTTCTAAAGTGTTGCCATTAATAGAAAAGAAAATAACAGAGAATAATTTACCTCCTGTACTTGGGATAACAGGTACAGGTGGTGCTGGAAAGAGCTCCTTAGTTGATGAATTAGTAAGACGATTCTTGACGGATCATCCTGATCAGAAAATTGGAATTCTTTCTGTTGATCCAACAAAGAGGAAGAGTGGCGGAGCTTTATTGGGTGATCGAATTCGAATGAACTCTATTCAAAATACTAGGGTATATATGCGATCTCTTGCGACAAGACAGAGTAATCTTGCTTTAAGTAAACATATTTCACAGGCATTGAAAATATTGAAAGCTGCAAGTTTTGACCTTATTATTTTAGAGACCAGTGGTATCGGACAATCAGATACTGAAATCCTTGAGCATTCTGATGCGTCTTTGTATGTTATGACCCCGGAATATGGAGCGTCTACCCAGCTAGAAAAAATAGATATGCTTGATTTTGCAGATTTAATTTCTTTAAATAAGCTAGATAAACGTGGTGCTTTAGATGCTCTTAGAGATGTAAAAAAACAGGTTCAGCGCAACCAGAATCGGTGGGATGAAAACCTTGATAATATGCCTGTTTTTGGCACAATGGCTTCTCAATTCAATGATCCTGGAACTAATAGACTATACAGGGCTATCATGGAGACGCTAATGACTAAATTGAAAAGAAAGAATATATCTTTTGATTCGAATAGAATTGAAGCTGATAGTGAAAAAAATTATATAATTCCTGCTAACCGCACAAGATATTTAAGTGAAATTTCAGAATGTGTTCGTGATTATAATACATGGGTTAAAAATCAATCTGATATTGCCGACACCTTGTATTCTTTTGATCGCACCATGAAAGAGATAACTCAACTCAATTTAAACGATTCAAAAGATTCTCTAGAAGTCATCCTCAAGGCCAACAAAAAAGTTGAAACGAATTTGGATCCCGATAATTGGGAGGTAATCAAAGGTTGGGAAGAACTGAAGAAACGTTATTTAGCTTCTGATTATGTTTATCAAGTTCGGGGAAAAGATATACATGTGGATACCCATGTAACAAGTCTTTCAAACCAAAAAATACCTAAGGTTGTTACTCCAAATTATAGGTCTTGGGGAGATATATTAAGATGGATTCTTCAAGAAAATGTACCGGGTTCATTCCCTTACACATCAGGAATATATTCTTTTAAGCGAAAGGGTGAGGACCCGACCAGAATGTTTGCTGGTGAAGGTGGTCCCGAGAGGACAAATAAGAGGTTTCATTATGTATCTAAGGGAACTCCGGCTAAACGGCTCTCAACTGCATTTGACTCTGTTACTCTATATGGTCATGATCCGCATCGAAGACCGGATATTTACGGGAAAATTGGTAATGCGGGCGTAAGTGTGAGCTGTTTGGATGATGCGAAGAAATTATATTCTGGTTTTGATTTGTGTCATGCAGCTACATCAGTATCAATGACTATAAATGGCCCTGCTCCTATGCTTCTGGGTTTCTTTTTGAATGCCGCGATTGATCAACAATGCGAGCTATATATAATTGAAAATAATTTGGTTGCTGATGTTAAGTCTTTTAAGAAAAAAAAATATAAAGATTTGGGACTTACACCACCAGAATACTCGGGTGATTTACCAATAGGGAATGATGGTCTAGGCCTGCTTTTGCTCGGTTTGACTGGAGATGAAGTACTTCCTCATGATATTTATAATAAAATAAAAGCTAAAGCATTAAGTGCAGCTCGGGGAACTGTGCAATCAGATATCTTGAAGGAAGATCAGGCTCAGAATACTTGCATATTTTCAACGGAATTTGCTTTAAGATTGATGGGTGATGTCCAGGAATACTTCATACAAAAGAAAGTTCGAAACTTTTATTCCGTTTCAATATCCGGATATCATATTGCAGAAGCTGGCGCTAATCCAATAACTCAACTTGCATTTACTCTTTCAAATGGTTTTACCTATGTTGAGTATTATTTGAGTCGGGGAATGGATATCAATCTTTTCGGTCCAAATCTAAGTTTTTTCTTTTCTAACGGAATTGATCCGGAATATGCTGTAATTGGAAGAGTCGCACGCAGAATTTGGGCAAAGGCACTCAAAATAAAGTATGGTGCGAATGATCGATCTCAAATGTTAAAGTACCATATTCAGACTTCTGGAAGATCGTTGCATGCTCAAGAAATAAGTTTCAATGATATTAGAACAACACTTCAGGCGCTGTATGCCATTTATGATAATTGCAATTCTTTGCACACCAATGCATATGACGAAGCCATTACAACTCCTACTGAGGAGAGCGTTAGAAGGGCAATGGCGATTCAATTGATAATAAATAATGAATTGGGTCTAGCCAAAAATGAAAATCCATTGCAAGGGTCATTCATCATTGAAGAACTTACGGAATTAGTTGAGGAGGCTGTAATGATTGAATTTGATCGTATTACAGATCGAGGGGGAGTCTTGGGCGCTATGGAAACAATGTATCAACGAGGAAAAATTCAAGAAGAGTCCATGCATTATGAAATGCTCAAGCATACTGGTGAATATCCAATAATTGGAGTAAATACATTTTTAAGTAAAGAAGGTTCACCTACTTTAATCCCAGGTGAGGTTATTCGTGCAACGGAGGATGAAAAGGAAAATCAAATTCGAACTGTCGGTATGGTTCAGGAGGTAGCAGGCGTTAAGTCAATCAAGGCTCTTGAAGCCATTCAGAGAGCTGCTTTGAATAATAATAACATATTTGAATCCATTATGGAGGCTTCTAAGGTTTGTTCTTTAGGTCAAATGACTAAGGCTATGTTTGCTGTGGGTGGTCAATATCGTAGAAATATGTAATTTTTTTTTATTTTTCATCAATCTTTTGTCAATTTACCAATACTGAAAACTGAAAATGTCTGATACTTTTAACGACCTAATTAATTGGTCGTTATTATCTTCACTAAATGAAAATTATTTCTTGGAACGTAAACGGTATTCGTTCTGCCGGATCAAAAGGTCTTTTAGATCAATTAGCTAAATGGGATGCAGATATTATTTGTTTTCAAGAGACTAAGGCTACTGAAGATCAAGTTGCTGAAGTTTTGTTTGGATCGGGTTATAATGTTATCGCGCATTCTGCTCAAAAGAAGGGATATAGTGGAACAGCACTAATTTCAAAATTGGAACCTCTTTCATATAAAGTTGGATTGGGTATAGATGATCATGATGGAGAAGGGAGGCTCATTGTTGCGGAATTTCCTGAATATTATGTTGCAACAGCCTATGTACCAAACTCGAAGGGGGATCTTTCCCGAATTCCAAATAGAAAAGCTTGGGATGCTGATATTGCTGAAATATTGAAGGATTACGATCTTAAAAAACCAGTTATCTATTGTGGCGATTTAAATGTTGCCCATAAGCCTATTGATCTGGCCAATCCTAGGAGTAACTATAACAAAACTCCTGGTTATACTCAAACTGAAATTGATGGCTTTGATAACTTTTTAAATAATGGCTTTGTTGATTCATGGCGTAATCTTCATCCAGAAGAAGTAAAATATTCATGGTGGAGTATGCGCTCTGGAGCGCGCTCTAGAAATATTGGTTGGAGATTAGATTATCATTTAGTTTCAGAGCGATTGATGTCAAGAGTTGTTTTGACAGATATTTTAAACGATGAATATGGGAGTGATCACTGCCCAGTTTATTTGGAAATCAAATAGTTCTTTCTCTCTTTTTTCTTTTTGGTTTTAAACGTTTGAAATTGGTTAAAGAGTTCTTGGTCGTTGAGGTTTTCACGATTTTTAATTGTCTTTTTTAATCCTTGATGGGAGGTATTTTTTGGACATTTCCTTAATGATTTGATAACGGTTTTGACATAATTTTCAGATTGATATTGATCAGGGTTCAAGAATGCAGATATAAGCACCCGCGCAGATTCTTCTGCTTTATCTAATCTAAGAAGGTTATTCGCGTAAGCGATTTGACCACCAGGGTGCCTTGGGGATATTTTTAACAATTTCTGATATATGTTTTCAGCTTTATTCAATTCACCTCTGTAGCTGTAAAGGTTACCCAATTGAAAAAGGGTAACAACATGATTTGGATGAATTTCTAAAGCCTCCATGAAAAAAATTTCAGCTTTTATGAAGTCCCTAGGTCCAAACTTACCTGTATTTGATTTTTGAGCTTCGCCAAACATGCTTCCCATACCAGAAAAATAGATTAATGGGTTTCCATATCTATCAAGTTCATTCCAGGAATTAATCGCCTTATTTACAGTTTTTCCAATATTTTGAGCATCACGATTAGAGTTTTTTTTCAAGACAATTTGATTTTGCCGATCACCTTCAATAGCCTTAGAGCTGGCATAAGAAAGACACAATAGGAATAATATGATGATCGGATAAATAAATTTTTTTGTTACAAAATTTATTGACTTCACCTCTTCACTTATTATGAATCCAGCGATGAGCATAAATGGCCCATATATTGCCATTCGCTCTAAGGGAAATTCAAAAAAAGAATATATTGTTACAATCACCAGCACAGCTCCTGAGGAATATTGATCAATTGATTTATTTTCTCTAATTCTTTTAAACCAGGAGATCCAGAGAAGAATAAAGAAAAAACTAAAAAGACTAAATCCAATTATCCCATTTTCCGATAAAATCCATAAAAAATCATTATGAGGTCGAACTTCTGAAGTTATTCCCTCTGCAACACTAGGATTGGTTCCTTCTAACCCGTATTTCGGAAAAGCTATTCGCCATTGACCAGAACCAATTCCATTAACTGGAGATGATTCTAGCATATCTAAAGAATGACCCCAGAAAATGCCACGAATCCTTAAATTTGTTGGATCTAATAAACGATTTTGAATTTTGGGTTGGCTCAAAATGGCGATAGCTATAAATACAATTCCAGCAGATGCTAGCCATACTTTTTTTCTAGGTCTCCATCCAGATAGGGTTGTGATTATTACAGAAATCAGGCTTGCTAGGAAGATACTTCTTGTTTGAGACAGTATAATTGAAATTATGCCGAGAAACAATATGAATAAATATAATCCTTTATTTTTTTGACTTTTATAAATCATTAACACTGTAATGGGCATGGTAATCGCAATTGCCGATGCGTTAAAATTTTTGTGACCCATTAGGCCGGTAACTCCATAAGGTTCAGTAAGAGCACTATTTGTAGTAGAAAAGTCTACTAGGTAATAGATAGAAATCATCGCACCGAACCCCACAATGGTATTGGCAATAAAAGGATGGACGCTTCCTTTTTCGTTTTTAAAATTTGATCCCAAAAAAAGAAATGCAGTATATCCTAAATATCTAAAAGATGCTAGCTTCCATTCTGAAAGGGCGCTAATGTCAACTATGAAATATCCCAGAAATGACCACAAGACAAGAGCGCTCCAAACTAGTAAAAGATTTGGTATTACTATTTTTTGCTTGAACTTGGCAAATGAATAAACAGTTAAGCTTATTGCAAATAAGCTCCATCCAAGTTGAAGTGGCCAATGACTGGGATCACCCAGTTCTGAGAATCTGTCAAAGCTTGGTATTAAAGCCATAAAACTACCAACGATTAGGCCAGGCCAGTGCTGTTCTTTTGTAGTCAGGTCATTCATGTCTCTAAATTAAAAAACCCCGCTTAGTTAGCAGGGTTTTTTATTGTTAAAATGTGAGAATTTTACTTTGTTTTGGCAACCACTTCAAAATTAAATTCTGTAATGACTTCTCGATGCAATCTAATTTTTGCCGAGTATTTTCCGGCGGTCTTGATGGTTCCTCCCAAAATTTGAATATACTTTTTCTCTATGGAATGTCCCATTTCTGCTAACTTATCTGAAATGTCAGCATTAGTGACTGCACCAAATAATTTTCCTGTTTTACCCGATTTTGCTGAAATTTTGAGTTCAATTCTAGATAATCCTTCAGCTGTAGAGGTCGCTCCTTTTATAATCTTTTCCTCTTTGTGAGCTTTTTGTTTTAAGTCCTCAGCAAGCATTTTTTTTGCTGAAGGAGTGGCAAAAACAGCTTTCCCTTGAGGGATCAAGAAATTTCGACCAAACCCATTTTTTACGGTAACTAAGTCGTCTTTGTAACCTAAGTTATCAACATCTGTTTTGAGAATTAAATCCATGTCGTAAAAATTTTATTTCAGGTTATCTGCTACGTAAGGCATAAGGCCCAGGTGACGCGCTCGCTTGATTGCTACAGCAAGCTTTCGTTGGTACTTTAACGAAGTCCCAGTCAATCTACGGGGTAATATTTTACCTTGCTCGTTAACAAAACGCATCAAATATGTTGGATCTTTGTGATCAATATGTTTAATGCCATATTTTTTAAAACGGCAGTATTTTTTGTTGTTCTTTGCATCAATTGCGATTGGCTGTAGATAGCGAATCTCTGATTGATTGCCTGCTGTTGATTCCAAAGTGCTCATAAAATTTATTCGAATTAAGAGTTTTTAACTTTGTCCCTTCTCTGCGCAGCGTATTCAGCTCCATTTTTATCCATAGCCACGGTGAGGAACCTTAATACCCTCTCATCGCGTTTCATTTCAATTTCAAGATTTGAAATGACACTGGCAGGTGCTTTGAATTCAAGCAGGTTGTAAAACCCACTTTTTTTCTTGTCAATAAGGTATGCTAGCTTTCGAAGCCCCCATTTTTCAACGTTGATAATTTCTGCTCCGTTGGATTTCAAGAAGCCTGTGAACTTATCAACCGCTTCCTTTATCTGCTCTTCAGATAAGACGGGATTTAAAATGAAAACGGTTTCGTACTGGTTCATTGGTAATGAAATTAGGGCGGCAAAGGTAGGAAAAGTTTGTCCCAATTACTAGAATAAACAGAATTTTACTTTGAAATACTTTTTCACTAGTTCTTTCGTCAGATAAACTGGTATTTATTGGCTGATATAATCCGTTTACAAGATTATTATTTTTCCCGTAATTATTTAATTATGCACAAGCGAATAATTACATTTGCCATTGTCTTAATAATGGGGTTAAATAAGTTGTGATGAAACAGAAAATAATTATTGGAGTCCTTTCAATATGGTACCTAGTCGGAATCATTGGGTTTCATTCGGATTTTTTTTATGTTTTTTCCATTCTGACACCATTAAGTATGATGCTTTCTTTTTGGGCATTGTATGTGACGTCTAAGAAATCTGACAGGCTAAAACTTATTTTGTTGTTGATATATTTTGTGGGTCTGACTGTTGAAGTAATTGGTATTAATACTGGGATTCCATTCGGGACATATGTTTATTTAGAGGGCTTAGGTTCTAAAATTATGGGAACACCATGGATAATAGGTCTAAACTGGGTACTCTTATCATGGGCAGCAGTTCAAAGCGCGTCTTATTTTTCAATTCAACATAAATTATTTAAATGGGCCATAGCAATACTGATTATGTTGATTATTGATATGGTTATGGAGCCAGTAGCTCCAGATCTTAGGATGTGGGTTTTCGCGGGCTCTGGCCCAGGATTTATGAATTATTTAGGCTGGGCTCTGGTTTCGGCCCTTGTGCATGGATTCTTGGTAAGAGAAGTTGATGATCATAGAAATCATACTGCGTTGGCCATTATTGGTTTACAAATTATTTTCTTTTCAAGTTTTCAATTTTGGCCTCTTAACTGAGCTCTCTGCCTTAGATTTGATTCATGGATAAGCCTTACGTCGTATCTGCACGAAAATATCGACCATCTTCTTTTGACACAGTTGTTGGTCAATCCCATGTGACAGATACACTTGAACATGAGGTCTCTACCGGTAATTTAGCTCAGGCTCTGCTTTTTTGTGGTCCTAAGGGTGTTGGTAAAACTTCTTGTGCTAGAATTTTAGCAAAAATGATAAATGAGCTTGATTCTGGTGCTAAAGAGAATTACGAATTAAATATTTTTGAACTAGACGCTGCCTCGAATAATAAAGTTGATGACATCCGGCAGCTTATTGATCAAGTACGATTTGCTCCCCAAATTGGACGGTTTAAGATATACATAATCGATGAAGTTCATATGTTGTCGACAGCAGCGTTTAACGCTTTTTTGAAAACATTAGAAGAACCTCCTGCTCATGCCATATTTATTTTAGCTACTACAGAAAAACACAAAGTATTACCTACGATTTTATCAAGGTGTCAAGTCTTTGATTTTAAACGAATTGGTATACAAGATATTGCGAGTCATCTTGAATTTGTGGCTTCAAAGGAAGGAGTAGTCGCAGAATCAGAGGCTTTACATTTAATTGCTGAAAAGGCAGATGGAGCATTAAGGGATTCATTGTCTGTCTTTGACAGAATCAATGCTTTTTCTCAAGGTGAAAAAATCACTTATCAGTTAGTTCGAGAGAATTTACAGATCCTCGATAGAGATGTTTTTTTTCAGACTTTAAATGATCTCAAGAATGCAGATGCAACAGCGATATTTCTACAAGTTAACTCAGTTTTAGAGCTTGGTTTTGATTTAAACTTATTTGTCAGTGGCTTAGCCTCGCATGTTCGCGATGTGTTGATGGCAAAACATTCTGAAACTTTAGATATTCTTGAGCTTCCAAATTCAATAAAGCAAAGATATCGTCATGAAGCTGGGGAAATGGATTTGAAATTCTTGGGTCGAACCCTTAGATTACTTTCAAAATGCGATATTCAATTCCGTGATAGCTCGAGCCCAAGATTATTAGTTGAAGTCACCTTGCTGGAAATTGCAGGTTTAACGGATTCAGAGTCTGTTGGAGAAAAAAAAAAAATTAAAGTTCCCAAACTAGATAATATTAAAAATGAGGAAATAACTAAGTCATCTATTAAAGAAAAGAAAGTTGAAAAAAGTGATATTGAAATAAAAGAGACTTCAATTGATTCTCAGAAAGTTGAAATTCCGTTAGTTAGGGAGAATGTTGCTAAGGCTGATGTGAGTATAGATGCAGAAGATCCAGCTTGGAAAGAAGAACAGAATCTTACCAAAAAGAAATCTGCCTTTTCATTAAGGCCACGAGAAATTAAAAGCATTACTGAAATCGAAAAAAATATTTCAGTTTTGGATCAAGATGTAAAAAAATTAAGTCCCTTTGATCAGGAAAATTTAGTGGAATGTTGGGGAATAGTCGCAGAGTCTATGGTTAATCGTAACGTCGTTTATGCCTTATTAAATCAGATTAATCCAATACTCGAAGAGGATTTTAATATTCGTATCTCGGTAGGGAATAGAGTGCAATCGGGTTATTTGGAGGAGGTCAGAGATGAACTCATAAGCTCTTTAAGGAAAGAGCTAAAAAACGACTCATTGGGCATTAATATTCATGTCGAAGATTCTGCGAGCAATGCCAAGATCGTTTATACAGCAGAAGAGCGTTATAATTTTTTGCTCAAAAAGAATCCCCAATTGGATGAATTTAGAAAGGAATTTCAGCTTGATATAGATTAAGTTTGTATTCGCAAAAAAACCATAATCAAATAAAAACATATGAAAAAAATAAAAGTAAATAACCCTGTTGTTGAATTAGATGGTGATGAAATGACACGAATTATTTGGTCTTTTATTAAGAATAAACTTATTCTTCCATATGTAGACTTAGACATTAAATATTTTGACTTGGGTATGGAGAGTCGAGATGAATCTAACGATCAAGTAACAGTTGATGCAGCGAATGCAATCAAAGAATATAATGTTGGTATAAAATGTGCAACGATTACTCCTGACGAGGATCGAGTAGTTGAATTTGATCTAAAAAAGATGTGGAGATCACCAAATGGAACGATAAGAAATATTCTGGGTGGTACTGTTTTTCGTGAGCCCATTATATGTTTAAATGTCCCAAGGTTGGTAAGCACTTGGAATAAGCCAATAGTTATCGGTCGTCATGCATTTGGAGATCAATACAGAGCTACTGATGCGGTAATTGATGGACCTGGTAAGCTGACTATGACTTTCACACCCGAGAATGGTGAACCGCAGAATTTTGATATTTTCAATTTTCAAGGAGGTGGTGTAGCCATGAGTATGTACAACACAGATGAATCTATTTATGGATTTGCTAGGTCATGCATGAATTTAGCTTTAGAAAAGGGTTGGCCTCTATATCTAAGTACGAAGAATACCATTTTAAAAAAATACGATGGTCGGTTTAAAGATATATTCCAAGAAGTTTTTGATTCGGAATTTAAATCGAAATATAATGAAATAGGAATCTCTTATGAGCATCGTTTAATCGATGACATGGTTGCATCAGCGCTGAAATGGGAAGGTGGATTCGTTTGGGCATGTAAAAATTATGATGGTGACGTTCAGTCTGATACAGTTGCTCAAGGTTTTGGTTCTCTTGGTTTAATGACTTCAGTATTAGTAACTCCAGACGGAAAGACTCTTGAAGCTGAAGCAGCACATGGCACAGTTACGAGACATTATCGTCAGCACCAGGAGGGAAAAGCTACGAGTACTAACCCAATTGCATCAATTTTTGCTTGGACCAGAGGGTTGGCTCATCGTGGTAAATTGGATAGAAATGATTCTTTGATTAATTTTTCAAAAACCTTGGAAGCTGTTTGCGTTGATGTAGTCGAGAGTGGAAAAATGACTAAAGATTTAGCAATTTGTGTTAATGGTAATGATGTTCGACATGGAGAGCATTATCTAAACACTGAAGAATTTTTGGAATCTATTGACATAGAGCTAAAAAATAGATTAGGATCAATTTAAGTGGTTTTACAGTTTTACCTTTAAAAAGGCTAATAGGTACAGTATTTTGCAGCTAAATCGGTTTCCTGACTTTTTGTAAGACTCTCTTGCCTCTTTGAAGTCCCCTCTTTTGTGCTCGGTTCTCGCTATTTGTCGCCAGATTTCTTTTTTAGCTAAATCAAACTCATGGCTAGATATCCAGCCAGATTCTTGAAATCTTTTTGTACGAAGTAATACTTTGCTTCCATGTTGCCTAACATCTTTCGTCATTCCCTTATTCGTACGGTATTTAGTGTAAGGGGTTTTTGACCATTGAAAAGGTTTAATTCCAGAGTTAAACAATCTCATGTAAAGGTCTAAGTCTTCTGTCCCTTCTAGGTTTCTGTCGGTATCAAATCCTCCTATGGTTTCAACTAGACTTTTATGAAAGATTGAACCTGAAGCTGAAAAGGGCATCCGTTTTGTAACTAAATGATGATTCTCTTTTACAGTGTCAGTTTTTCTCAACCTTTCCTTTTTGTCCAAATCATTCCATTCGAGGTATGGATGATAACACCATCCAGAACTAGTTTTTATTGACATCCATTTTTTGTTAAAATCATTAAAGAAATCGGAGGATATTATGTCATCAGAGTCAAGAAACATAACCCATTCTGTTTTAGACTCTGAAACTCCTCTATTTCTTGATGCCCCCAATCCTTTATTTTCATTATGCTTTATAACCTTTCTTAGATTCGGAAGCGTTTTTCTCCAATTCATTAAAATTTCTAAGGTTCCATCGTTAGAGCAGTCATCAATACAAATTATGTTGATTTTATCCTCAAGGGAGTTAAGAGTCTCCAGAATAGTTTCTTTGCATTGATAGCAGGGTATTATTACCGTCAAATCTTTTAAACCATTCATGTTGAGTTAGGAATAAAATAATTTGGGAATATCTTATGTAATATTTTACGAATAGGTTCTTTTAATTTGAAAAAATTCAGAATTAAAACAGCTAGGCGAACGGAACCCTCATAAGGAATATGAATTAAAGTTATTGGTCTGATAAAAATAAATCGTTTTAACAACTTAAAATTCACCTTAATATTCTCATTTCTTTTCTCTTTGGCCCAGGATTGCCTGTAAATAGAGTGCACCCACCATGAAGCAATATTTGAATAGGCTCTCTTTTTTAATCTATTAAGTGGATTATGCTGCGATCCGATATAGTCAATAATAGTTAATAGCTCATAATATACATACCCATTTTTATTTGCTAAGACTCTTTGAGTATTGTTATGAATACGAAAATAATTAATTGTATCTGGGATATAACATATTTCTCCATGCTCAAGCATTTTAATGTAAAACATCCAGTCACCATTTAATCTCCAGTTTTTTGGTGCACCTCCAACTTTCTGATAAGTGCTTTTCCGGAGCAAGGCTGCTGATACGTTTGGAATGACATTATGAAGGATCATATAATTTTCAATTTCATTGATTCCGTTATTTGTGTAAGCCCTTTTCCAACGATCATTTTTAAAAATATAATTGTAATGAATATTAAAATTGTGCAATTCATTACCTGCTTTATCTATCAGCATACTCTGCCCAAATGCAATCGAAGCATTTGAATTGTTATCCAGTTGAAGCACTAACTTTTCTAGTAATAAAGGATCTGCCCAGTCATCGCTCTCAGCGATCCATAGATATTCCCCTTCAGCAATTTCAGCTCCTTTATTCCATTGAGAGAATGTACTTCCACTGTTTTTTTTATTTGGAAAATATTTGAATTTTGAATTTTTTTTGGTCCATGATATTAATATTTCTTCAGATTTATCAATTGAACAATCATCCAAAAGGATAACTTCAAAATTTTGAAAAGACTGTTGGTCAATACTTTGCAATCGCTTATTTAAGTATGCTGAGTGCATATAGTTTGGGACAATAACACTGACTTTCGGTTTGTCTTTTCGCATACCCCGAATTTACATTACCTTCAGCCTCCATGCGAACAGTAATTTATGGATTGCCAAAAAGTGGTACAACTTATCTATTTTCTCTTCTTGCAGAGGCAATGGGACGGAATAAAAATTTAGTTGAATCTTTTGAGCCTAGGTTCATAGATGATAACAATAGATTGCATCGTAACGATGGTCAATTTTGGGATGAATCTGATAATATGCTTGTTAAGATTTTATATGCAGATGCGAATAATAAATCTGGATGGGAAGGCGATAAGGCCATGAAAGCATTCGATTCCTACGATAAAAAAATATTTATAATTAGAGATCCTCGTGACAGATGGATTTCTGCTTTTTTTTACAGATGGTTTCACCGTCACAACCCAAACCCTGAGGATTATAAAAGAGCTTATGAACTTTCAAAAAGTAAGGAAAATGACCCTGCAGGTATCCCATTTTATAAACTACTGAGTTCAGATTCTATTTTTTTAAAAAGGTGGGCGGGTGATTATCGAAAAAATTTGGAAATATTAAGTGATTTCATAAATACTATGCGTACAAGAGGATGGTTTATTATTTCTTATGAAGATATTGTAGATGAAAACTGGACAGTGTTGGAAAATTATCTTGGTTTTTTTTTAGAGAGTAAACATGGTATTCGGCCAAGTTTTATGCATGTAAGTCGAACAAAAAGCTATGGTAATTGGAGACGGTGGTTCACGCCTGAAGATGTAGATTTTTTTTCACCAATTTTTAATGATTTTTTAAAAGATCAAGAATATGATTCTGAAGATTGGTATTTAGAAAATACTAATTCCCTGCCCAGCGCTGAAGGTTCAGAATATATGAAAAGACTTTTTTATCATTCTAACGGGTCAAATATTGAAACTATCTCAATTTTAGAAAAAATAAAAAAGGTGATTTTTAAATATTCCAGACATGTGGAATGAATACTCCATTCTTTGTTGAATTGAATTCATCTCCACCTTCAATAAAAGTTCCGCCATGAACTTGAAATTTGCTCGCTTTTCGCAAGTCGTCACAAACCATCCCTTTTTCAATAACCCTGATATCAATAAAGTAGGTTCCCTTCATCCATGGTATATTTTTAATCTTCACTGTCAGCTCCCCATTCGCTGGCATTGATTCAGGTCTGAAATTACTACTGTGCATTGATAATGGGGTTAAAAAACGGCCATCAGATCCATTAATGCTGATTTTAATGTTCATATCCTCTAATCTTTCTTTGGCTTGATATCCAATTGTTAGAGTTGCCTCTTTGCCGGTTTGTAATAACGTAGGGGTCCACTCCAATTTATTGATTCGTATTTTTCCAGACCCACCTCGGTCCTCTCTTTTTTCAAGTTTTATATTGTCATTTCTGTCTAAGGTTTGATTGATATAACTCTCACAAACATCTTTACTATTTCCTAATTGGGTCATTTCACTTTGATAAAGTAAAATAGCTTGTGGACAAAGTTTTTGGAGAGTATATAAATTGTGAGATACGAATAATACTGTTCTTCCTTGTTCATGCATTTGGGACTCCATACTTTGCATACATTTTTCTTGAAAACTAACGTCACCTACGGCAAGTACTTCATCGACAATAAGAATATCAGCATCTATATTCGCAGCAACAGCAAACCCTAAACGCACTTTCATACCACTGGAGTAGTGTTTAATGGGTTGGTTAATATATTCCAAGGATATACCTGAAAAATCAATAATCTGATCAACTTTTTTTCTTATTATTTTTCTCGACATGCCATTCAGAGCTGCACTTAGATATATATTTTCTATGCCCGAGAGATCTGGGTGGAAACCTGTTCCAACTTCCAAGAGACTCGTTAATGAGCCTCGATATTTATAGCTTCCGGTAGTTGGCTTAGTTAAGCCTGATAATATCTTCAACAAGGTTGATTTTCCAGCTCCGTTAGGGCCTATGATGCCAAGAGCGCTTCCAGTTTCAATATTTAAATTTATATGTTTTAACGCCCAAGATTCTGAATTTTTTAGTTTATACTTTTTCCCTAAGTTTTCAGTTTGAATAGCAAGATTTGAAGAGAGTTTCATAAGGTATCAACCATTTTGTCCTCAGTATACCTAATTGCCGTAATGCCACTTAAGTAAAGAATAATAATCATTAAGAAAGAAATATAATGTAATTCGCTCCAATTATTTATACCCATCCATGTCCACCTAAACCCGTCACAGATAGCAACAAACGGGTTTAAATATAGGATCCATTCGTATTTTCCAAGGGCATTGCTGTATTTTTCTGTTGGGTACACAATTGGGCTAAGTAAAAATAAACCTTGAATCAGCAGTGGAAGTATCGCGAGCCAGTCGCGAAAGCGAATGGATATTGCAGCTATCCAATATGCTATTCCTAATGAGGCTAAAATTGTTATGAAAGAGTAAAACAAAAAACTAATTAAATAAAAGTCCCATATCCCCGTTTGAATGCCTCGAAATAAGAAATAGAGAATAGTTGCTACCATATAATCAACTGAAGCAACTATTGCCTTACTTAATGGAAGTGATTGACGTGGAAATGCGACCTTGGATATTATGTGTTGATTGTTAACTAGGCTGGGGGAACCTTGCATTATGATATGTTGGGATAGCAACCAAGCTGGTAGGCTTGCAAAAGCATAAATTGAATAATCGAATCCATATGGTGCCTCAATTTTAACAATCCATGAAAAAACCACTAGGACTAAAATAGCGGCCAAAAGGGGTTGCCCAATTGACCAAAACCATCCTAGTCTTGTTTGAATGTAACGCAGTTGAAGGTCTCTTCGAGCAAAGGCCAAGGTTACTTGTTTTGTTCGTCTGAAGCCTTCTTTGCTAAATTTCCAAATAGAATCTGACGAAGATACGGAGTGAATTTTTTTATTCATATCGCAGAGCTTCGATTGGGTCTAGTTTTGCGGCTTTACGAGCGGGATACCAACCAGATACTATACCTACAAAGAAGGAAACAATAAATGCTAGTAGAATCCATTTAAATGGTAAAACAACTGGTGTATTAAGAGCGAATGCTAACCCATTACCTACCAATAAGCCCATGCATATCCCTAATATCCCTCCAACAACGCTAACTAGTATTGCTTCTGATAAAAATTGGGTAATGATGAAATTTTCACTTGCTCCAAGAGCTTTTCGTGTTCCTATTTCACTTGTCCTTTCAGTAACTGAAACTAACATAATGTTCATTAGTGAAATTGAAGCGCCAAGAAGGGTAATAAAACCAATTAATGCAGCCCCTATGCTTACCGAACTTAATGATTCAATAAGTATCGAAGAAAGATTATCAGCGCGTCTAATATTAAAGTCATTTTCTTCTCCGGGACTGAGTTTTCTAATTGATCGCATTGTTGAGATTGCCTCATTAATGGCGGCATCTATTTTTTCGGGACCAGGTGCAAGAACACTTGTAACTATTGAAGAGGATGAGGACCCAAAATCTTTAAGGCCTGTCATTAAAGGTAAATAAACTAAATTATCACTTGCCATAAACGAGCTGTTGCCTTTTTCTTTGGTCACTCCAATGACTCGAAAAGGTTTGCCATTTATTCTAATCATTTCACCGATAGCAGATGTATTTGGAAATAATTTATTTAAAATGTCTGGAGCAATAATTGCAACAGATCTTCCCTCTTTTTCTTCTAATCCTGAAAAATACCGACCATCTTTTATTTCTAGTCCATTGACAGATGCAAAATTTAAGTCTACAGCTTGGACTCGTACATTCGGATTAGTTTCTTTTTCATGATGTCGAATTATTGCTGTAGACAGAAGATCATCACTAAGGCTTGCGTCAAGCCCTTTTATTAAGAGGTTTTCTTTAAGAATTTTTGCAGTTCTAATTGGAATTTGGCCTTGTCGTTTTTCTCTTTTCCCGTTACGTCCAATTCTAATCATCTGTCCGCCGCTTTGAATACTGAAGGTATTTGCTCCCATTGTGGTGAATTGGTTAGAGATACTACTCTCCATAACAGATGTTGCTGTCAGCATTCCCACTAATGCAGTTATTCCGGTGGCTATGATTAATGCTGTCAGAGACGCTCTAAGTAGCTGTGAACGAAGAGATTGAGCTGCCATAATAACAGCTTCTAGGATCCATGTTTGACGTATTTTAATCATATATTGGTAAAGGTAGTGCTCGGTTGCGAGGACTTTTGCAAATTTGCATCACCATGAAAATAAAAAAAAATTATTTTACTTCGTTAATTATGCTATTGACAATGACTTCGGTCCATGCTCAATATGTCTACATTGACATCCCGGATACTACTCTTGAGTTTAATGGTGATTATTTCGATCTTGATCTAAATAACGATACAATACTGGACTTTAGATTTATCCAGTATCAAGACACTGGAACGACAGGATTAATTGACCATTCAATAATTGCCCCTATCGACTCAATAACCTCTAAAGTTTATGGGAGGCAAAGAGGATTTTTTTTCTATGTGGATAAACTTAACGTTGGGGATAGTATCTCTTTTTCATCAAATCCTTGGCAAGGAATTTCATCAACAGATTTTTATGGTACAATTGAATATCGATTTGATAGTGTTTCGGACCCATACTCTCAGTGGCAAGATGATAGTGAAGGCTTTGTTGGCTTGAGATTGACTAAAAACGATTCGTTACTTTATGGTTGGGTTCGAATTATGATAGAGAATGGAGAAAAGCTAATTATTAAGGATTTCGCATATCAATCAAAGCTTGATAGCGCCATAGATGCGGGGCATTTATGGATTTCAATTGAGGAGAAATATCTATCAGGTCATAAGGGTTTTGTTTCTCAGGATAAATTAATTTTAACTCGTCCTAAAAATTCCTCGATAGCGAAAACATCGATATATAATTCAGAAGGTAAGCTGCTTATCTCTGGAAATTGGGTGGAAGCGAAATGGTCCATGCCTATTCATATATTAAAAACTGGTTTTATAACTGTTGTATCTGAATCAAAAGATGGAATTTGGGTGAATAAGATTTTTATTGCTGATCAATAAATTCAGATTCTCTATTAATATTTGGATTAGCCCCTTTAATGAATGCTCTGCTAAAATACACTCAGTATACTAGTTAGATTTTTGTAATTTTGGTAAATTAAAGCATGAATCATATCAGTTATATGAACAAAATGTATGATTTGTATTAATATCATTGCTATTTATGAGTTTCTATAAAGATTATTGCAAAGACATTGAGGAGCGAAGTATGCAAGGGCTGAAACCCAAGCCTATTGACGATGCGGACTTATTAATTGAGATTATACAAGATATCAAAGATGAGAATAGCTCTTTAAGAAAAAAATCTTTAGATTTTTTTGTCTATAATGTTTTACCAGGAACAACTTTTGCGGCTAGGGAAAAAGCTAATTTTTTAAAGGAGATTATTCTTAGTAAATATTTTATTGAGGAGATTAACGTCACGTTTGCTTTTGAGTTGTTGTCTCACATGAAAGGAGGGCCTTCAGTTGAAGTTTTAATTGATCTTTCTCTTGATGGAGAAGTTGATATTCAAAAACAAGCTGCCGCTATTCTGAAAACTCAATTTTTCCTGTATGATGAGGATATGAATCGTCTAAAGAAAGCATATCAAAGTGGTAATAATATTGCAAAAGAGATTTTGGAAAGTTATGCTTATGCTGAGTTCTTCACTGAATTACCGGATGTAGATGAGGAAATAAAAGTTGTTACTTATGTTGCTGGAGAGGGAGATATATCTACAGATCTGCTTTCTCCAGGTAGTGATGCTCATTCTAGGTCAGATAGGGAGTTACATGGTAAATGTATGTTTGAACATAACTTAGAAAAACAAAACGAGCTTTCACTTCTGCAAAAGAAACATCCTGATAGGCGGGTAATGTTAATAGCTGAAAAAGGTACTATGGGTGTTGGTTCTTCACGGATGTCTGGAGTCAATAATGTGGCACTTTGGATTGGAAAGCAGGCAAGCCCTTATGTTCCTTTCATTAATTACGCACCAATAGTAGCTGGGACAAATGGTATCTCTCCTATTTTTTTGACAACTGTCGATGTAACAGGGGGTATTGGTATTGATCTAAAAAATTGGGTAAAGAAAAAATATCCTAATGGTGCGACAGCGCTAGATAAAGATGGGGAAGCAATTCTAGAAGAGGTATATACTATTAAAACAGGTACTGAACTCACAATAAATACAAAAGATAAGAAGTTGTATGACGGTGATTTGGAGCTGTGTGATATTTCTGCTTCTTTTACCCCCCAAAAATTAGAATTTATGAGAGCGGGAGGCTCATATGCGATTGTTTTTGGTAAGAAGCTTCAAACATTTGCTGCAAAAACTCTCGGAATGGAATCTCCTACAGTATTTGCTTTGTCGAAAGAGGTTTCAAATCATGGACAAGGTCTGACTGCTGTGGAAAAGATATTTAATAAAAATGCGGTGGGATTAAGCTCAAATAAAGTTTTACATGCTGGTTCTGATGTTCGGGTAGAGGTAAACATAGTTGGTTCTCAAGACACTACTGGCCTTATGACTTCTCAGGAACTTGAAATGATGGCTGCTACTAAAATTTCACCGATTGTTGATGGTGCATATCAATCTGGATGTCATACAGCTTCAGTTTGGGATGCTAAGGCTCAAGAAAATATTCCAAGGTTGATGAAGTTTATGCACAATTTTGGTTTGATAACTGCGCGTGATCCTGAAAACATGTATTTCCCTATGACTGATGTGATTCACAAAGTTTTGAATGATATTACAATTGACGATTGGGCTATAATTATCGGTGGGGATTCACATACAAGAATGTCAAAAGGGGTTGCATTTGGCGCGGACTCAGGAACTGTTGCTCTTGCCCTTGCAACTGGTGAAGCAAGTATGCCAATTCCTGAATCTGTGAAAGTTACTTTCAAAGGGAAAATGCAGAGTCATATGGATTTTAGAGATGTTGTTCATGCCACTCAATCTCAAATGCTAGATAATTTTGATGAGAATGTTTTCCAAGGTAGAATTATCGAGGTCCATATTGGAACTTTACTTGCTGATCAGGCATTCACATTTACAGATTGGACTGCTGAAATGAAAGCAAAGGCGTCTATTTGTATTTCTCAAGATGATACTCTAATTAAATCTCTGGAGATTTCTAAGGCACGAATTGAGATCATGATTAAAAAGGGAATGGATAATAAATCGCAGGTTCTTCAGGGGCTTATTGACCAAGCAAATAAAAGAATTAATGAGATTAGAACTGGAACAAAACCGGCTCTAACTCCTGATAATAATGCCAAGTATTATGCCGAGTTTGAAGTAGATCTAGATATTGTAGGGCAACCTATGATTGCTGATCCAGACGTTCATAACGAGGATGTTTCCAAAAGATATACTCATGATGCTATAAGGCCACTGTCTTATTATAAGGGAAGCAAAAATATTGATCTTGGCTTTGTTGGCTCTTGTATGGTACACAAAGGTGATCTTAAAATAGTTTCCCAAATGCTGAGAAATTTAGAAGTACAGCAGGGATTGGTGGAGTTTAATGCTCCTCTAGTGGTTGCTGCTCCGACATATAATATTATTGATGAACTCAAAGAGGAAGGAGATTGGGATATCCTCTCAAAGTATTCAGGATTTGAGTTTGATGATGATGCTCCCAAAAACACTGCTCGTACCGAATATAAAAATATGATGTATCTGGAGAGGCCAGGATGCAATCTTTGTATGGGAAATCAAGAAAAAGCCGAAAAAGGTGATACTGTGATGGCCACCTCTACGCGTTTATTTAAAGGACGTGTGGTTGCTGATTCGGAACGCAAAAAAGGAGAGTCACTACTTGGATCTACACCGGTAACTGTGCTTTCTGCAATACTTGGTAGAACTCCAACTTTGGAGGAGTATCATGATGCCGTTGAGGGTATTAACTTAACTAAATTCGCGCCTCCTGGTAAGAAAATGTGCTCCTAATATCTTTTTTTGTTGTGGTTTGACTTGATAATGTATTCATTGTTCTTTTTATCTCGTTCTAGTTTAATGTTTTGTTATTTTTTGTAATTATTAAGAAATACAAAATCGAATATTTGATGTTTTAGTCATTTGCTTTTTTATACCTTGGTCAAAATTCCATTTATGGCTTTATCAAGTGATTCCAAAACTCAGTGGGGTTGGGCAATGTATGACTGGGCAAATTCTTCTTACAGTCTTGTTATTAGTACGGCAATTTTCCCAATTTATTATGCTGCTGTGATGGATGGAGCAGGAAAGATGAATTTCCCTTTTTTTGGTGGTAATATTTCTACTACAGCTGCATATACTTTCGTGGTTGCTGCAGCTTTTTTGACAATTAGTTTGATTACTCCCTATCTCAGCGCTCTATCTGAAATTTCAGGAAAGAAAAAGTCATTTATGCGAGCTTTTATTTATTGCGGTTCAATGGCTTGTGCCGGTATGTTTTTTTTTACTGAAAGCATCATGTGGTGGGGTCTTTTATCACCATATTTAGCCTCCTTATGTTTTAGCGGAAGTTTGGTTTTTTATAATTCTTATTTACCTGAAATAGCAAAAATAGAAGATCAAGATTCTTTAAGTGCACGAGGTTTCGCTTTAGGGTATTTGGGTAGCTCTTTAGTTTTAATAGCTTCTTTAGTCTTTATTCAAAATCCAGATTGGTTAGGAATTAGTGATGTTGCTTTGGTTACAAGATTGAGTTTTGTTTTTGTTGGTATTTGGTGGCTTTGTTGGGGAGAATTTGCTTTATATCGGCTCCCTCAAGGTGTTTCAATTTTGATTGAAAAAAATAAAGGCTATGTCCGAGAGAGCTATTTAAGGTTGTTTTTGGTTTTTAAAGAATTCAATAAAATTAATGGGCTGAATCGATTTTTACTCGGTTTTTTCTTTGCATCTGCAGGTGTTCAAACTGTAATACTTATTGCCTCTTTATTTGGCACAAAAGTTCTAGGATTAGATTCAAGTTCTTTAATATTGACCATTTTATTAATCCAATTTGTTGCTATTTTAGGTTCATGGCTTTTTGCTAAGCTTTCCGAAACATATGGAAATATTCGAAGTTTGATATTGGCGTCGGCTTTATGGGTAGTCATTTGTGTACTTGCCTTTTTTGTAAATTCAGAATTACAATTTTATCTTCTTGGTGCTTCAGTAGGACTTGTAATGGGTGGGTTGCAGTCCTTAGGTCGATCTACATTTTCTAAAATGTTACCGTTAGAAGATGAACACGTGACCTATTTTAGTTTTTTTGATATTGCTGAAAAATTGGCTACGGTACTTGGAATGGTTGCAGTTGGATGGGTAGAAACAGTAACGGGGGACCTTAGACTATCACCAATAGTTCTTTCTGTCTTTTTTTTAATTGCAATGTTTTTATGGTTCGGAGTTAATAAATTTTATTATTCAAATAAAAACTTAGTCTAGCTTTATGTGTTACACAATGGTGGATATCTTCAAATTAATTCAAAGCCATACTAGGGTATTTTATTTATTCATTATTCTATGTTCAGGGTGCACTTATGATAATGTTCAAACCAAGTACACTCAATCTGAGTGTGATTTGCTCAATGTCACTTGGTCTGTCGATATCGAGCCACTAGTTAATCAGTTTTGTGTCGGCTGTCACCAAGGATCATCTCCTGCAGCAGATCTACTCCTAGATAGATATGAAGTGGTAAAAAACTCTGTTCTGCAGGGAGGGTTTTCAATACGTATTAATAAACCTATTACTGATCCGTTAAAAATGCCTCCAAATGCTACCTTAGATTCTTGTGCAATCGACAAATTAAATATGTGGATCGCAAATGGTGCACCTGAAAATTAAACTTTTATGAAAAACACTCTTGCTTTAGTTCTGTTCTTCTTGTCATTTTCTAGTTTGTTTGCTCAAAAGATTCTAAGTAAAAATAGTTACGTACATATTTATTCATACACACCAATCGAAGATATCGAAGCTTCATTAAATGATGGAATGGCCATTTTGAATATTGAGACAAAAGAGATAGCTTATATTTTAAATATTCAATCACTGACTTTTAAAAACGCATTGATGCAAGAGCATTTTAACGAAAATTATATGGAGTCAGAAAAATTCCCAAAGGCTACTTTAAAGGGTGCTCTTTCTGGTAATATAAATTTTTCAAAAACAGGAAAATACACATTGACAGTAAAGGGGAAATTGAATATGCATGGAGTAGATCGAGAAATATCCGTACCAATAGAACTGAATATACTTAAGGATAAATCAGTGATTCTAAAAACAGATTTTTTTGTAAAATGTGAAGATTTTGGAATCAAAATACCTAAACTTATGTTCACACGAATTGCGCAAGACATTAAGGTCTCTGTTGAGTCAAAATTTTTAAATCAATAGCTTATTTATGACAGGTAATTTACAAATCACGATACGTGAAGGAATCTTTTTTGTAGGATTCATATTATTTGGATTTGCAGTAAATGCTCAGGATGATTTACTAGCAGAGTTAAATGCTATAGATTCTGATCCAACAAAATCGTATGTATTTGCTACTTTCAAAGGTACTCGGGTTATAAATATGCAATCAATTGAATTACCTGGTGAGGGTGTAGGTCAATTTATTGTCGGACATAGATTTGGAGCGTTAAATGATAGGCCATTATACAATCTTTTTGGTATGGATATTGCCCAAATTCGATTTGAATATAGTTACTCTCCAAAAGCTTGGATAAACATAGGGGGCGGACGTTCATCTGGCGCTAAGACATATGATTTTTTCACCAAAATAAGGCTGTTGCGTCAATCTAACAGATCAAAATGTTCACAATGTATAGATTTTCCTATTTCAATGGCATATTACGGTTCAGCTACAATTGTCACTACTCCATATTCGGATGGAATTGATCATGATTTTTTAGACCGCGTAGCATATACTAATCAAATAATCATTGCGAGAAAATTTAACAAAAATATTTCTCTGCAATTAGTTCCAACTTTAGTTCATTATAATTTAGTGCCTACCGTTCATGATAACAATGATTTGCTTGGACTGGGAATAGGGGCAAGATATAAACTCACAAATCGTTTGGCCCTGACCTCAGAGATTATGTTAAGGCAGCAACAGCCATCTAATACATTTAATGCCCTAAGTATAGGTATTGATATAGAAACAGGAGGGCATGTGTTCCAGTTTCATTTAACAAACTGTAGATTAATGGCGGACAATCAGTGGATAGCACAGAACCCTGGGAGTTGGGCGAATGGTGACATATTTTTAGGATTTAATATAAGTCGGGTGTTTACACATTGATTCTTTTTACTACAATTTAGATTTTAATCCGATAAGGTACAATTGAGAAATAAAAATTACGATTTTATAATAGTAGGAGGGGGTATTATAGGAGCATCAGCAGCTTATAAACTAAAAGTTAATTTCCCGAAGTCCAAAATATTAGTGATTGAAAAAGAAGTTCAATCATCTGCCCATCAAACAGGACGAAATTCTGGAGTTATCCACTCTGGACTCTACTATACTCCGGGATCACTTAAAGCAAAAACATGTATAAACGGATATCATCAACTGTTAAAATTTTGTCTTGATGAAAATATCAAGCACGAAATATGTGGGAAATTAATAGTTCCAAAGAATGAATCAGAATTACAAAAGTTAGAGTCTATATCAAAAAGAGGTCTAGAAAATGGTTTAGCTGGTATTCGTTTTGTGGATAAAAAAGAAGTGAAAAAAATTGAGCCATATATTCATTCTACAAATGCACTTCACGTTCCTCAGACTGGAATAGTTGATTATCGAGAAATGACAAAAAAACTAATTACAAGAGCAATAGTAGATAAAGGATCTTTTAGAACAAATTCCAGGGTTGTAGATATGGGAATTACCTCTAATAAATCATTTATTCGGTTGTCAAATGATGAGGTTATTTTTTCGGAAAAAATAATTTTTTGTGCCGGTCTGCAAAGTGATCGTTTGGCTAAAATCGATGGACTTTCTGATGGTATACAAATAGTTCCTTTCAGAGGGGATTATTATCAATTAAAAAATGAATCAAGATTTAAGGTAAAAAAACTAATTTATCCTGTTCCCAATCCTGATTTTCCTTTTTTAGGTGTTCACTTTACAAGAATGATTGATGGAACTGTAGAGTGTGGACCTAATGCTGTTTTTTCTTTCTCTCGTGAAGGTTACAATAGAACCTCATTTAACTTTAGAGATTCATGGAGCTCTCTGAGGTTTAAAGGAACAAGGAAGTTATTTGCATCAAATTGGCGCTTTGGACTTGAAGAGTATAAGTTGGCATTTTTAAAAATCAAATATTTGGCTGAGCTTCGAAAAATTATGCCAAATTTAGAAGCTTCCGATTTAGTACGAGGAAGGTCTGGTATAAGAGCTCAGGCAGTAGATAAAAAAGGCAATCTAGTTGACGATTTTGTTATAAAAAAAGGGAGAATAGGCATTCACGTTTTAAATGCTCCATCTCCGGCAGCAACTGCCTCATTAGCTATTGCTGACGAAATCATGAATCATTTATGATTTTTTTATCTAACGTCCAACAAAATTATGTGGAGAGAGCAAGATTAGTTCATCTTTAACTAATTGAGGAACGTTGAGAGTGTGAATGAAATCAGAAATAGTTTCTTTGTTAATTCTATTATTTGTTCTAGTTAAGTCTTTTAATGCCTCATAAGGTTTGGGATAGCCCTCTCTTCTTAGGATAGTCTGTATTGCTTCTGCTACAACTACCCAGTTATTATTTAAGTCTTGATCAATCTTCTTTTTATTAACAATAAGTTTTTTTAATCCTTTTTGGAGATTATTTAATGCAATTAAGCCGTGTCCAAAAGGTACTCCGATGTTTCTTAGTACCGTTGAGTCCGTTAAGTCTCTTTGAAGTCTTGATATCGGAAGTTTGATGGACAAGTGCTGAAAAATACTGTTTGCAATGCCAAGGTTTCCTTCGGCATTTTCAAAATCTATAGGGTTTACTTTGTGAGGCATTGCAGAGGAGCCAACCTCTCCATCAACAATTTGTTGTTTAAAATAATCCATGCTGATATATGTCCAAACATCTCTTGAGAGATCAATTAAAATTGTATTAATCCGCTTAGAATTGTCAAAGTAAGCAGCAAGGTTGTCATAATGCTCAATTTGAGTTGTAGGATTTGACCTATCAAGTCCTAAATTCGAACAGAACTTTTCTGCAAAATCATGCCAATCAATATCAGGGTATGCGGCGAAGTGAGCATTGAAATTGCCTGTCGCTCCTCCAAATTTAGACGAAAAAGGAATAGTTTTCATTAATTCCAATTGAGCTTCTAATCGGGCTATAAATACTCCCCATTCTTTTCCTAAACGTGTTGGAGATGCAGCTTGACCATGTGTTCTTGCCAAAATAGTTATTTCATGCCATTCTTGGGATTGACTCTTTAAGGTTTCAATCAGATTTGAGATCCTGGGAATAAACTGTTCAAAGTGAAATGCTCTCAAGGAAAGAGGAATGGCAGTATTGTTGATGTCTTGAGAGGTTAATCCAAAGTGAATAAATTCGGATTGAGATTCAAGGCCCAGGCTTGAATATTTTTCTTTTAAAAAATATTCTACGGCTTTAACATCATGATTTGTTGTCCTCTCTATTTTTTTTATTTCAAGTGCATCTTCTTCAGAAAAGTTTTGAACGATTTCTCTAATCAGTTTTTTTTCCTTAAGCCCTATGCCCTCGAGTGGAGTAATCCCAGTTTCTGAAAGAGCTATGAAGTATTCTACTTCAATATTTACTCGATATAATATGAGTCCAAACTCAGAAAAATAAGTCGAAAGAACATCAGTATGTTTTTTATATCGACCATCTAATGGTGACAAAGCTTTGAGTGTAGAATTCATTTCTGTATTTAAAGCTCAAAGGTACCAAATACAGGTAGTTTAGCATCTACTTCCTCTCCATTAGAGCGAAAAACTCGCCATTGTTTTCCATTTGTCAGTGCTCCCCAAGGTGCGTTAAGAGTAGTATTGTACCGCATCCACTGATCACAGACTTTGTCATCAAGAGGAATTTTATCCGCCTTACATTCAATAAGCATCCAAAGTTTACTATCGGTATAAATCGCAATATCATATCGCCTTAACATTCCGTTAACCTGGATCCCTTTTTCAACCGAAATAGATTCTTTGGGGTATTTGCCATCTATTATTAATCTTCTTAATGCATCTTGTCGTACCCACTCTTCAGGTGTTGCCTTTACATTTTTCTTTCTGAAAGCATCCCATAAATCCTCAGAGTGAGGATCCATCATCGACATCGTTGCATGAAGCCATTTACGTTTTACCATTATGCAAGGTTATGTACTTTTGTCGAGATTATTGTGAAGAAAAAAATATTAGCTTACCGAGATACTTTAGGTCATTCTATTTTTGCGAAAAGAATTGTTCTCTTTTTTTTTGGTTTAATTGCCTGGTATAGATGTAATTATGTTAATAAAACAACAATAAAAGGTGGTGGGTTTTTAAAAGATCTGCCATCAAAAAATGTTTTATTTGTAAGTAATCATCAGACATACTTTATGGATGCTGCAGCACTTATTCTGATTTTTAGCCACGTTAAAAACAAAGTTTTTGATCGATCTGATAGATTTTGGCCTTTAGTTGTTCCTCATGTTAATGTTTTTTTTATTGCTGCCAAGGAGACCATGAAATCAGGAATCCTACCGAGACTTTTGGCTTTAGCAGGCTCAGTTTCCATAAAAAGAACTTGGAGAGAATCAGGTAAGGAAGTTAACCGCAATGCGGATCCAAAGGATTTAGATAAAATTAGAGATGCGATTACTTCTGGTTGGGTAATTACGTTTCCACAAGGTTCTACAAAACCGTTTATTCAGGGTAGGCGAGGTACAGCTCATATTGTGAAAGAATTAGACCCTATAGTAGTTCCTGTTGTTATAGATGGTTTTCGTAGGGCTTTCGATAAAAAAGGCTTACGAATAAAAAAGGCCGGAACGCAGTTAAGAGTTGAATTTAAAAAACCCATTCAATTCAAATCAGAAAAGAGTGTTGACAATATTTTAGATGAAATTATGGATAAAATTGAGCAGTCCCCAAAGTATAATGCTTTTTGTAAATTTAGCACACTGAATAAAATACCGAAAGAATGAAACAGACTATATTATTTCTTTTAATAACAGGAGCCTCTTTGAGTTGCACCGATGGTATTTTACCCCAGCAATCTACTTTTGATACACGTAATGTCGTTTTAAACCACTTTTTTTATTTCAACGACGAAGTGATTGATACTTCGAAGATATTCACACTTGGTAACTCGAGAATTGTTTTGAAGGATGTTTCAATTGCATTCGGCGGATATTACTTTACTGATCATTTAACGGATACAGTAACACCGAGTGGCATGGATACAACAGGATACTACTTTGATCCAAATGTAGCTTCTTTGAAAGGCGGTACCGCATCCAGGATTTTTAAATTGGAGAAGGGAGTATATCAAGGTGTTCATCATTTTAAAATGGGTTTAGATTCTTCTATCACATCGGATTACAGTGAATGGCCTGAAGGTCATCCTATGACTAGCCCTGCTCTTTACAGGGGTAAAGGTGAAGGATATAATTCATTGTATATTAATGGATTGTACAAAGAAATAGGAGATACTACGAGTGCAGATCCAAATTTACCTTTCACATACAGAGTTTCGGATGAGGTTTTAGATATTTGGTGGAGTAAACCAACTTCCTTCAATGTTGTTCCAAGTATGGATGTGAATGTAAATATTGTTTGGAATATCGACCGATTACTTCAAGGTTTGGACCCCACAATTATTGATAATATTGAATGTGACTCTGGGGACCCTATCGATCTTTTACTCGCACAGTCTTTGGTGGCAAACATTTTACCTTCATATCAGATACAACTCTAGTCATAGATAAAATATGAATGTTCATTTCATTGCTATCGGAGGTAGTGCAATGCATAATCTTGCATTAGCTCTCCATGAAAGGGGTGATGCTTTAATCACAGGAAGTGATGATGCCATTTTTGAACCTTCAAAATCCAGATTATCCACAGCGGGAATATTACCCGAAAGGGAAGGGTGGTATCCACAGAAAATCCATAATGGCATTGATGTTATAATTCTTGGTATGCATGCGAAGCGGGACAATCCTGAATTATTAAAAGCGAAACAAATCGGATTGAAAATATACTCTTATCCTGAATTCTTATATGAGTCAACAAAAAATAAAACTAGAGTAGTAATTGGCGGAAGTCATGGGAAAACATCTATTACGTCTATGTTACTTCATAGTTTGAAACACTCAAATTCAAATGTAGATTATATGGTTGGAGCTCGGCTAGAGGGCTACAAAACTATGGTAAGGCTTTCTACTGATTCCGAATGGGCTGTTTTTGAGGGTGACGAGTACCTGTCTTCACCAATAGACCTAAGACCTAAATTTCATCTCTACAGGGCTAATGTCGCTATTCTTTCGGGGATGGCTTGGGATCATATTAATGTTTTCCCAACTTTTGAGAAGTATAAAATTGCTTTTAGTGATTTTCTGAAAAGTATGGAGCCCGGAGGAACGTTAATATATAATTCTGATGATGTTGAGTTAAAGGATTTGGTGCTTGAGGATAATAGTCCCATTAGAAAAATACCCTACAGCATTCCTAAATATCGCATTGATGATTTTAAATGGGTATGGTGTACCCCTCAAGGCGATTTGAATCTTCATTTTATTGGCAAACATAATTTAAGTAATGCGGAAGGGGCAAGATGGTTAGCTCAAGAAATGGGAATTCAGGCAGAAGAGTTTTATGACGCAATATCTACCTTTAGTGGTGCAGAAAGACGTTTAGAGATATTAGGACGAGGAGAACATCGATCTGTTCATTTAGATTTTGCACACGCACCAAGTAAGGTGAAAGCCACTGTTGAGGCTTATGTTGAAACATTTCCCAAGACAATAAAAATTGGACTTCTTGAATTACATACATTTAGTAGTTTAAATCCTGACTTTATCTCAGGTTATCATGATGTTCTGAACGGTTTAGATCAAGCTGTAGTTTATTACGATCCAAAAGCAGTTGCTCATAAAAATCTGCCTGAGTTGGAAAAGAGTACTGTAGAATCTGTATTTGGCTCTGAGGTTAAAGTTTTCACCGATATTGATGAATTTCGAATTTTTTTTGACAAACTTCCGATTTCATGTAACCTTTTGGTAATGTCATCTGGTAACCTTGGCGGATTTGATATTAGGGCATACTCCGAAAAATGGGTTTCAGAGAATTAGTTTTGAAAATCTAAAATAGTGCTTAAACTCAAGGTCCAAATGTTTCTTATTATACCGTTGCTATTATTAGCCGCTATTTGAGGCCCAAAAGATATTTCGATTGGTTTTAAAGATATTGGAGATTTTAAAAAATTGTTGACCCACATTTTTTTATTTAACCTCATTACACCAAATATTTTAAAAGATGGCATAAAAGCACTAAAGTCAATTATTCCGTTTGATAATCGATTAAGATAGCTACCCGAGCTAAAACCATAAGATACAAATGCTCCTATGTCAAAAATATGTTGAGATCCAAATAAAGAGCACTCTAGATTCAATGCTTGAGAATACATGATATCTGTAACAAAATCGGGTTCAATTTCACTTTTTGCAACTTGTCTCATAAATTGAAATATGTATCCTGTGGAAAAGTGGGAATTTATGGGTGTACTCAGAGAGAAACAAAATACGTTTCCAGTGTTTTGATCTTCTACCTCCATAGCCATGGAGTTGATATTGTACTTTCCTGTTCCTAAGCCAAGTTTTATTTTTCTATTTTTTAAAATTGAAATTTTAGACTGATCAGTAGCTATTACTTCTTCATTTTGTTTTAAACTTTCTGTTGTAAAATTCTGAGCGAATGTGATGTAAGGAAAAAACAAAAGAAGAAATAAAAGTTTCATTCCTCTAATAGTTTTCTTTGAATTTCATCCATTTCAAAAAAGTCAATACTTTCTCCATAAGTCGGAACAATTGGGAGGTTCTCATTAAATAATATCATAAGACTTTCCCTAACAATAATTATGAAGCTGAGATCATCCTCTATCCTCTGAAATTGATGGCGCATTAATAATTCTATATTTTGAAATTCTTCGACAGTTAAAAGATTTAAAATTATATGTCGGTTATTATGTTTTGAAGTAAGTATTTTTAACTCATGAAAATCCTCAGAGCTATAGTAGTCTTCACCGAATTTTATATGAATGTAACTTGACTTGAGTTCAACTTTATATGACATTGTTATTGAACATTTTTTGTTTTAGAAGCAAGTAAATAAAGCACAGACATTCTTATGGCAACTCCATTTTGAACTTGATCAAGAATTATGGAATATTTAGAATCTGCTACTTCGGAGGATATTTCTACTCCTCTGTTTATAGGTCCAGGATGCATAATTAAAGGTATTTCCTTCAACGATTGCAATTTTTCCATAGTTATTCCATATCGCATTTGATATTCGCGAATTGAAGGGAAGTAAGATCGATCCATTCTTTCATGTTGGACTCTAAGGATATTGGCTACATCTGCCCATTCCAATGCTTTTTTGATATCATCAAAAATCTCAACATTAAGGGAGTAAATATTTCTGGGTATCAGTGTTTGTGGTCCACAAACAGCAACTCTTGCTCCAAGTTTTTGTAAGCAATAAATATTGCTAATCGCAACTCTAGAATGTGAAATATCACCAACAATCAAAATTTTCTTACCCCTTAAGTCATTTAATTTCTCTTGGATGGAGAAAGCATCTAAGAGCGCCTGAGTTGGGTGTTCATGAGTGCCATCTCCAGCATTGATTATTTGGGCGTCAATGTGATTGCTTAAAAACTTAGCTGAACCTGGTTCTGGGTGTCTAAGAACAACTAAATCTACTTTCATTGCAAGAATGTTTTTGATTGTATCCACGAGTGATTCCCCTTTGCTTAGTGAGGAGCTTGAGGCCGCAAAGTTTATTACATCAGCAGATAGACGCTTTTCAGCAAGTTCGAAACTAAGCCGAGTTCTGGTTGAATTTTCAAAAAATAGATTTGCTACGGTAATATCTCTGAGAGATGGAACTTTTCTTATTGGCCGGTTAATAATTTCCTTAAACTTTTTTGTCCAATGAAAAATTAGATGGATATCTTCTGGATTTAAATCCTTGATACCCAACAGGTTATTTGTACTTAGTTCAGCGCTTTCCAGCATGGGAAGAGTTTTCAATCAATACTTTTGGGGAAAAATTATTAGACCATTCTAATTTAACACGTTCATCAGCAATGGCATCTACACGGTGTCCCGAATAATCGGGTTGAATCGGAAGTTCTCGGGAAAATCTGCGATCAATTAGCACACAAAGCTCTACTTTTAAAGGTCTACCATAGTCACCTAAAGCATCTAAGGCAGCACGAGCAGATCTACCAGTATACAAAACGTCATCTATTAATATTACTCGCTTTCCTTCAATATGGACAGACATATCATTCGGATTGGCTTTGATCGGTTCGGTTCGCCTTCTAAAATCATCTCGATGAAATGTGCTATCTAGAGATCCACTTTGGACTTTGTCGATATTAAAATCTCGTTCTAATCTGGATATAATAGCACTTGCTAATTGCGATCCACGCGGCTGGAGTCCAATAATGACACTGTTATTCCATGGGAAATGAGTTTCATTTAGCTGACAACAAATTCTGTTCAGAGTAAAACCACTCTCTTTAGCATTTAAGAAAATTTTCTGCCCCATCTAGAAGCAAAGATAAAATTTTGATAGCAATGTTTTACACCAAAATCTTCGGATAATCGCAACGGGAGGAATCTCAGTCAAACGGGTGTTTAAAATATTTTATATCCTCAATGTTAATGCAGAGGCCTATGAGTTCATGGAAATTAAGAATTCTTCATTATTTAAAGTTTTGCTCATCCTGTCATGAAGAAATTGCATCGCTTCAACTGGTGTCATATCAGCAAGGTGCCGTCTCAGAATATACATTCTTGAAAGAACATCGCTTGAAAGTAATAAATCTTCTTTCCTAGTTCCTGATGCGATTAGATCAATTGCAGGATATATTCTTCGATTTGAAATTTTTCTATCAAGTTGCATCTCCATATTCCCGGTTCCCTTGAACTCTTCATAGATTACTTCATCCATTTTTGATCCAGTTTCAATAAGAGCAGTTGCAAGGATTGTTAAAGATCCCCCATCTTCTATGTTTCTTGCGGCACCAAAAAATCGCTTGGGGCGATGTAATGCATTCGCATCTACTCCTCCTGAGAGAACCTTTCCTGATGCTGGGCTAACAGTATTGTATGCTCTAGCTAATCTTGTTATTGAGTCTAATAGAATGATTACATCATGTCCGCACTCCACTAACCTTTTCGATTTTTCTAAGACAATATTAGCAACTCTAACGTGTCGCTCTGCTGGTTCATCAAATGTAGAGGCCACTACTTCAGCATTCACATTGCGAGCCATGTCGGTTACCTCTTCTGGCCTTTCATCAATAAGAAGGATTATCATGTAAGCCTCTGGGTGATTTGCTGCAATTGCATTTGCAACTTCTTTTAAAAGGACTGTTTTACCTGTTTTAGGTTGAGCAACAATAAGCCCTCTTTGACCTTTTCCTATCGGGGAAAAAAGATCAATGACTCTAGTAGATAATGTACTTTTTCTTCCTGTTAATGTAAATTTCTCTTCAGGAAAAAGAGGAGTGAGATGTTCAAATGAAACTCTATCTCTTATGAAATCTGGCTCCCGACCATTTATGGAGACAACTTTGGTTAAGGGGAAAAATTTTTCCCCTTCTCTCGGAGGTCGCACTTGACCTCTAACCGTGTCACCTGTTTTTAGGCCATATTGTTTGACCTGTTGAACTGAAATGTAAACGTCATCAGGAGAATTCAGATAATTATAGTCTGAAGATCTTAAAAAAGCAAAATTGTCAGGCATCATTTCAACTACACCTTCTGTTGGAATGATACCTTCAAATTCATATTCTCGTCTCTCAGGTCTTTCTTGCCTTGATCCTCTATCGTTTCGCTCTGACCTTGGTCCTCTATCATTTCGTTCTGGTCTGGGTCCTCTATCATTTCGCTCTGGCCTTGACCCTCTATCATTTCGCTCTGGCCGCTGAGTATGTCCTTGTTTTTTATTCGGATTATCAGTTCGAAATGGTTCTGACCTCGGCTTAGAGTCTTCTCTCTGGTTTTTTTCTGAGTTATTAGAAGTGGAAGAGTCATGGTCCAAAATATCTTTTGATTCTAAATCATCAGTTTTCCTTGTTTCTTTGATTTCATATTTTTCTGAAGGTATTTTATTTGAAGCAGACTTTTCTGGATCAGATATTTTATTATCGTCTCCTTTTGCAAAGGATTTAATTGCGCTTACTAATTCTGGTTTGCGCATCGATCGGACCTTTTTGATGCCAAGAGCCTCTCCCATTTGTTTGAGTTCGGGAAGCTTAAGCTCCTCTATATTTGGATTTGTAGCCATAAAAAATTTAAAGTACTGAAGACGGAGAAAATTGTGAACCTAATAAATTTGGTGATATGCATAGTTTTTTGCACAAGTAGTGTTGCAATAGTACAAAAAATTCGGAAATTGCACTCTATTATGTGGCAAAGAATTCAAACCCTATACATGTTTCTCGGAGCAATTGCTTTTTTTTGTGTTGGAATTAATCTCTCAAACAATATTCAGGCATTAATTGCGGGATTTGGAGTAGCGCTGTTGTTAGCAAATATTACTTATTTCCGTTTTCGCAAAAGACAATTTATTATTAATCGGATAGCGATTATAGTAGCTTTTCTGCTTGAGATTCTGGTTATTTATCCTGTGCTTCAAATTTTTGAGGGCGATCTAGTTCGAACTGATTTAGTAAAATTAGCAGCTCCACTAATTGCTGTAATCTTTATTGCTTTGGCTAACTGGGCGATAAAGAAAGATGAAGAAAAAGTAAATTCTTCAGCACGTTTCCGCTCTAAATAAACGAGCCTCTTTTTCCAAGTTCTATTGCAGAGAGGTTTTTAATTTTCCCGTTACTCACTTCAAATCGCATCATTGTTCGCGATTGGTGAAATCCGTGATGCCCTGCAGCGCCTGGGTTTAAGCAAAGTAAATTATTCGAATCATAACCTGCTCGCAGAATATGGGAGTGTCCACAAATCAAGACATCAGTGGGTCTGGAGTTGATTTTTTCTCGAATTTTTGTAGGTATACGTCTGGCATACCCCCCTATATGAATCATGAAAAAATTCAGCCCTCCTCTTTTGAGGTATTGCTCGCCTGGAATTTCTCTTCTTACTTTATCGCCGTCAATATTGCCATGGACCATGAAAATAGGTTTAATGCTTTTCAATTTATTGACAACAGTTATATCACCTATGTCTCCTGCGTGCCAAACCTCATCTACTTCTTGGGCATGTGATAATATGTTTTTATCCATAAATCCGTGTGTGTCGGAGAGTAACAGAATGCTTATCGATGTACCTTTGTCTTTCATAAATGCAAAAATCTGAAACACATAGATATGCCATTCGTTTGGCTTTTCATGGTGCCTCATTTAGCGGGTGGCAGATTCAACCTGAACAAAAAACTGTTCAAGGAGAATTGACAGCTGCCTTAAATTCTCTTTTAAAAGAAGATGTAAAGATAATTGGAGCAGGAAGAACAGACACAGGAGTTCATGCACTAAACTATGTTGCTCATTTTGATACTCAACATGTAATTGACCAAGAAGAGATAGTTTTTCGTTTGAATAGATTTCTCCCCGCACGAATTTCTATTTTTGAAATAAAAAAAGTTACCGATGACTTTCATGCAAGGTTTAGTGCGACATCACGATCATATTTATATACACTTAGACGCGAAAAAAATGCTTTTGGAAATGATATGGTCTGGAATTATAGTCGAGATATAGATTACCAGATTCTAGATAAATGTGCTCTATCTTTAGAGGGCGCTAAAAATTTTTCAGCGTTCGAACGCTCCGGGAGTGACAATACCAATTCGATATGTGAAATATTACATGCATCCTGGATCAAGGAAAATGGATCATTTCTTTTTCAGATAAAAGCGAATCGTTTTCTGAGAAACATGGTACGCTCTTTAGTTGGTACAATGATAGAAACTGCTAATGGGAACAGAAGTGTTCAAGATTGGAATACCCTTCTTACAGGTGGGAGGCGGTCTGACTCTGGTCATTCTGCTCCGTCTCAAGGCTTAATATTCATGGGTGTTTCATACCCTAAAACTCCTTTTCATGAGCGCGAAGTCTCAAAATATTAAAAGCTCTATTTCCGGAAAAGCATTTGACTGGAGGGTACTTTCCATGGTTGTGGGATATGCTAGGCCATATAAATGGCAAACTATTGTGTCCTTAATTCTCTCTGTTTTACTGGGATTATTAGCTACCGTTCGTCCCATTTTAATTCGTGATGGAGTCGATAACGCTGTTGTAGAGGGTGGAGATCTTCAGGCTTTATGGTTTGCAATGGTTTTATTATTAACTGCACTCGTTATTGAAGCAATCGGTCAGTTCATATATATATATGCAACAAATGATTTGGGAGCTCGAGTGATTAAAGACATAAGGATCAAATTGTTTGGACATCTGCTTCACTTTAAGATCCCGTTTTTTGACAAAACTCCAATAGGAACTTTAGTGACCAGAACAGTGAGTGATGTCGAGACTATGGCTGAAATCTTCTCAAATGGAATACTAGTGATTTTCGGAGATCTATTTAAAATAGTTATCATGATAAGCGTTATGTTTTTTCTTTTTGACCCAGCTTTAGTAGCTCTTTCACTCAGTGTTATTCCCCTTTTGTTTATAGCTACCAGATGGTTTCAAAGAAACATAAAGGTGGTATTTACAGATGTAAGAAATCAAGTAGCAGCGCTAAACTCATTTGTTCAAGAAAGATTAACAGGAATGTCTGTTGTTCAACTTTTTACGCGTGAGAAAATAGAAGCAGATAGATTTGATATGATAAATAAAAGACATAGAGATGCTAACATTCGAGGTATCTGGTATTTCTCCCTATTTTTCCCTATTATAGAAATGCTATCAGCTGTTAGTATCGGATTAGCAATTTGGTATGGTGGACTTAAAGCGTCAGCTGGTGAAAATGTAAGTATCGGGGATTTAACAGCTTTAATTGTTTTTATTAATCTATTATATCGGCCTTTAAGGCAACTTGCAGATAGATTTAACACTTTACAAATGGGAATGGTAGCAAGTGAGCGAGTTCTCAAATTAGTAAATAATTCACAACAGCGTGAAATAACAGGTAATTATAGTCAAGAGCGAGTAGTTGGTAAAGTTGATGTTAGAGGTCTTTCATTTGCATATTTAGAAAAAGAATGGATTCTACGTGATATAAATTTAAAAATCCCAGAGGGAAAAACATGTGCATTGGTAGGAGCAACCGGTAGCGGGAAAAGCACGTTAGTTCATCTTCTTTTGGGTTATTATCCTATTGAATATGGGGAAATAAAGCTTGATGGAATTGATTTGAGTAGATGGTCTTTGAAGTCTTTAAGATCAAATGTTTCACTTGTCCAGCAAGATGTATTTCTTTTTTCAGATTCTGTTAGAAATAATGTTACAGTATACCGCGATATTAAAGATGACGATATTTGGCAAGCTGCTGAGAACATGGGGATCAAGGACTTCTTAACCTCCTTACCCGGAGGTTTAGATTATGATGTAAAAGAAAGGGGAGGGATGCTAAGTACCGGCCAGCGTCAATTGCTAGCTTTTTTGAGGGCTTATTTGAGAGATCCATCACTATTAATACTTGATGAGGCAACTTCCAGTATTGATTCGCAAGCGGAGAAATGGATTCAAAAAGCAGCAGATATTTTAACCAATGGCCGAACATCGATTATAGTAGCTCACCGTTTAGCTACGGTTTTAAATGCGGATCAAATTATTGTTTTAGATAAGGGTAAGATTGTAGAAGTTGGAACTCATAAAGAATTGATAAAGTCTGGAAGTTATTATACCAATTTATTTGAAAAACAATTTTTTGGAAGAGATGATAATTATCAGACCAACTGAGTAATTTGACTTTGGACTATTCAATTTAAGAATCATGAATTAAATCATTTAATGCATTTTCTAATTCTGGGAATTCATATTTAAAGCCTTCATTTTGCCAAAAGCTAGATGAGCAACGTGTGCTCATTAATGCAAGTTTTGCTTTTGAGCCAATAATCAGATAAAGAAAAATTTTAGGTATTGGAGGAAGAAAATAGGGACGCTTCATCTTTTTTGCCAAAGCTTCGCTGAATTTGCGGTTAGTAACACTCTCTCTACCAACACCTAAAAACACACCGTGATGGCTTTTATTTTCTGATAGAAATATAAATTGTCTTGCTAAATCTGAAACATGTATCCAAGGCATCCATTGGTTTCCATTCCCAAGGGCACTTCCTACTCCTAATCTGAAAAATGGTTTTAACGTGGCTAAAACACCTCCACTTTTGCCAAGAACTAATCCAATTCTAATGCAGCATACTCTGATGTTTAGATCCAAAAATTTGAAAATTTCTTGTTCCCATTTCGTAACTACATTCGCTAAAAAGTCATTATTGGATTCATCATATTCATAAGTTTCCGAATAAATTTTATCTGGATGACTGGGGTAGATGCCAATTGCCGAGGCACAGATTATTTGTTTAGGTCTTTGGTTTTTTGGTAGAGACTTTATTGATTCAAATAAAAATCGCGTGCCTTCAATTCGACTATCTAAAATTTCTTTTTTATTTTTTTTTGTCCAACGCGAGGTAATAGATGCTCCGGCTAAATGAATTATGGTTTCGGTATTTTTCAATGCTTCTTTATCTAAAACCCTTTCATATGGATTCCAAAGAAAAGTTTCTTGATCAGAAGATGGTTTCGTGCTTAAATTTTTGACTTTATGTCCCTCAAGACTTAATTTGCGCCTTATTTCAGAGCCAACTATTCCTGTACCGCCAGTTAATAAAAAATTTGTTTTCATTATAATAAGAACACGATTTTTGCTTCTTAGTTTACAAAATGCATGAATTAATACCACATAGCGGATGGCGAACACATTACATAGCTGATGAAGATATAAATAGCCCTTTTTACAATAATCAGGGAGCTCCGGATAATGGGTATTATCATCGAATGTATGACTTTATAATTCATCCCGAATGGGATTATATAGGCTGTGAGACTTTGTTTGTGAAATTAATTTTTGTTGATTATTCACAAGGTTTTGCAGTAATTGAACTTTTAGGTGAATGGAATGATACTATTCACAATGATATAATGGAGTTCAAAAGACGGTTGGTTGATTCCATGATCGAACAGGGGATAGATAAGTTTCTTTTAATATGTGACAATCTTCTTAATTTTCATGGTGCAGAAGACCATTATTATGAAGAATGGTCTCAGGAAACCTCCAATGGCTGGATAGTTTTTTTGAACGTAAGGGAACAGATTGAGCAGGAATTAATCAATACTAGATTAGGTAATTATCTTTGGTTTGGAAAGCGATTTATTTTAACCTCTTGGAGGGTTCAAGACCCTTTAGTATTGTGTCAGAATATCGATTATGGAGTTTCCTTAGCACTCAAGTAAGACGGAAATTTGATTACTCTAACCTTGGCTAATTTCAAATATGATGCATCCAGTTAAATTCGTCTTCGGATTCTCCATATCGGATTGCAGATAATGCTTCTTTCATGCGCATGGCAATTCCATTTTTTGGAATTGGGACAGAATAAATTTCATCATTAAACCCAATTCCATTAATCTGACTCACAACAGCAGCAGTTCCCATGCCAAAAGCTTCATTTAAAGACCCATCTTTTAACGCAGTAATTAGTTCATCTACTTTGATGCGTCTTTCTTCGATAGTAATCCCCCATTCTCGAGCCAAAGTTAAGATTGAGTCTCGAGTAATTCCTGCCAATATCCTATCAGATAATATTGGTGTCACTAACTTGTTATTCAAAACAAATGCGACATTCATAGTCCCTGCTTCTTCTAGGTAATTGTGCTCAGCATGATCAGTCCATAATACTTGGTTAAAGCCCTCTTTGACAGCATTGTGTGTGGCAAGAAATGACCCTCCATAATTACCTGCAGCTTTAGCATAACCTACTCCTCCTGAAGCTGCTCTGGTGAATGACTGTTCGACTTTCACCTTAACAGCTTTGGAGTAAAGCTCACCAACAGGGCTTGTTACAATGGCAAATGTATATTCCTCTGAAGGTCGAGCTGCCACAAATTCAGAACTACTAAATAAAAAAGGTCTCAAGTATAAACTTTGATTTTCTCCTCTAGGAACCCAATCAGAATCTACTTTTATTAACTCCGTCAAACCATTCATAAATAAATCTTCAGGCACCTCTGGAATTAGCATTCTTTTTGCACTAATATTTAACCTTCTGAGATTTTTCTCTGGACGGAATATTGCGATGCTATTATCTTTTTGTCTGTAAGCTTTTTGACCTTCAAAAACTGCTTGACCATAATGGAGTGCATGTAGTCCTAATCCTTGGCTTAGGCTTCCATAGGGTTCAATACAACCTTCTCCCCAAGAACCGTTTTTATATTCACAAATGAAAACATGATCAGAAAGTCCAGCTCCAAAACCTAAGTTATTAAAATCAATTTTTGAGAGATTTGATTTTTCTGTAATTCTAATTTTCATACTTATCTAATAGAAGGGTTGGAGGAGATCAAATTCAAGCTACAAATGTACAAAGGAAAGGGCGTACCTTTGAAAAAAGGAATAAATTATGAATTATTGTAAACTACTATTTTTAGCTATTACTTTTATTTTTACTTCATGTTCATCAGTTGAGGTAAGTGAGGATGCATCGTCAGATTTCGATTATTTCGGAGATACAATTGATGTTAATAATACTACAAAATTGAGTGATATTCTTGGTCAGATGGAATCAGGTACAGATTCTGTTTTTGCAACCTTTTCAGCACCTATTACCTCTATTTGTCAAAAAAAGGGCTGCTGGATGGAATTGGACCTGGGGAATGGTGAAAATGCCCTTGTTCGTTTTGAAGATTATGGATTCTTTGTTCCCATGAATGCTGTCGGCGAACTTGCGATTCTGGAGGGCGCCATGACTATTGATACTCTTAGCGTTGAATGGCTCAAACATCAGGCATCTGATGCGGGTAAGTCGGATTCATTAATTGCATCAATAACGGATTATGAAATCTCTTACTCAATTTTAGCTTCAGGTGTTGCTTTGGAGCAAAAAGATGAGAATAAGAATTCTATGAGTATGGAAGAATAAAATAGTTATGAGTCTAATTAAGAGTAGTTTTTATCTCGTTTTAATAAGTTTTTGGTCTTGTTTGCTCTCATGTAACAACCGAAGTTTAGAGCCTGATTCAACTAAAAATAATCGCCAAGACTTATATGAGCCAAGTGAGCTAGCTAGCACGATGAGGGATATGGCTTTAGATATGGAGGAATTAAAACTTAAGGTTAATACTGGCAGTATTACTATCAAACACATAGATAAATTAATCAGCTCTCACTCAACCATGTCTTCTGATCAACCAACTGATATAAGAGAAATTCAACCGTCTTTCCAATTGTTCAGTAATATTTATATCGAACAGCTTGAGGAGTTAAAAACCATTATTCTCAAACAAGGAGAGATTTCCGAACAAATTTTGTTATTTAACTCAGCTTTGACTACTTGTATTTCGTGTCATAGGGAGCACTGTCCAGGGCCTATATCTAGAATTGAAAAAATAAAGATCTGACTAATAATTAAATGGAGCTCAGAACACTTAGGGTTTACGGTTTTCTTATTAATGATTCAAGTCAGGTTTTAATTGCAGTTGAGAGATATCAAGGTATTCCAATGGTTAAATTCCCAGGAGGAGGAGTTAATTGGGGGGAAGGGCATAGGGATGCTCTAATTCGCGAATTTAAAGAGGAGTTAGATATTTCTATAAAAGTTAAGAATAATATTTATTTCAATGATTTCCCTGTGGAATCAGTAATTGATTCTAGATTTCAAGTCCAATCGTTTTTCTACATTGTTGATTCTATTAATTCTTTGGACATTCAAACACATTCCTCAATAGAATTTCCTGAAAGAGATGGAGAGCGTTTTGTATGGTGTAATATTGAGGAACTTAATGAGAAAATGTTCACGTTTGCAATAGAAAAAAAAGCTGCAACGGCATTCAAAAATTATTTCATAAATATTAAAGACCTGAATTATTTAGATGGGGAAATCCAAGATCCTTGAATTTTAGAAATAGGGTTCCATTCTCCTTTAACTCTGGCAACAGTATTTAAAAACTCTCCAGACTTCATTTTTTTTGCTGTTTTTAAAGAAACATATAACCATTTGGAAGAGACATCTTCACGCACATAGATGTGCATCCGATTGAAAAAATTTATCTCAAGCTTAGCGCTAATGTCATTCATTAAATGTATTCTACTGTCAATGGAGCAACCGCTTGCTTGTTTTAATGATTCATCTACACAGATACCAATCAGCCTATTTTCAACAGTTTTAAATCCAGCTTTAATCAGATGGCCATGTGCTTTCCAGCTTGCGCAAAGTTCATTTAATGCGCCATATATATATTCTTCCTCATCTTTTGACCAAGGCCTCTGAGCACAAAAGCTCCAAAATCTAGATTCTGATGGGATATCTTCCCAGTTATTGACCTTAGAGATCATCAGCTTGAGAAATGGCTTCAGCTATATCAAGAACTTGAACTTTACCTTCTTGGTTAAAATGTTTAACTCCATCAGAGATCATCGTATTGCAGAAAGGGCAACCTGTCGCTATGATTTGAGGATCTGAGGCTAATGCCTCTTTTGAGCGTTCGAGATTTATATCTATTACTCCTTTTTCAGGCTCTTTGAACATCTGAGATCCACCTGCTCCACAACAAAGTCCTTTTTGCTTGCAACGCTTCATTTCTATTAATTCAGATTCCAATGCTGAAAGGACTTTTCTAGGGGCTTCATACTCTCCATTCATACGACCAAGGTAGCAGGGGTCATGGAAAACAACGCGTTTTCCCTTAAAGGCACCGCCTTCTACTTTTAATTTCCCTTCCTCTAAAAGGGTTTTTAGGAATTGAGTGTGGTGGAATACCTCATACTTCCCACCAAGTTCTGGATATTCATTCTTTAAAGTATTAAAACAATGAGGGCAAGTAGTTACAATGCGCTGTACCTTATAAGTATTTAGTGTTTCAATATTTGCAAGAGCTTGCATTTGATATAGAAATTCATTCCCTGCTCTTCTTGCTGGGTCTCCAGAACAACTTTCTTCAGCGCCCAAAACAGCAAACTTGATTTCAGCACGCATGAGAAGGCGGGCAAACGCTTTGGTTATTTTTTTTGCTCGATCATCAAAGCTTCCAGCACAACCTACCCAAAACAAAATATCCGGAGTTTCATTTTTTGCAGTCATTTCTGCTAGTGTGGGGATGCTAATTAATTCGCTCATAATTTATGAATTTTCAAAAACCTCTATACTTGCTTCTTTCTTGACAAGATCACTAAATGTTCCTGAATATCTTGTCGCTCTGACGATATGATTATCTATCCAGTGATAATTGCCCCCTCTAGGTTTACCCATTACCATACCATGAAATGGAAAATCATTTCTTTTTAACCAATTCTCTGTGACTTCTCTATGCTCTTCAGTTCTTGAAGTGAAAAAAGTTATTAAGTGTCCCTCTGCAAACCATTTTTTAATGGTCTGCAGAGCTTCTGGATAGACTTTTGCTGTTTTCATTCTCTCAGGCTCTTCATTTGGAATATCGTCGCAAATAGTACCATCAATATCGATCAAATAATTTTTCATCTCTTCTGGTAATACAGGACTAATTTTTTCACCATTTACAATAATATTTTGAAGTTTTTCTTTTTGATTCATTCTATTCTTCTTTTATCCATATACCTCTGTCTGCCTGAGAATAGGCCCAAGGAGCACCATTATTTTCTATATTCGTATTCATTGCATTTATGCTCTGTGGAGCAGATGACTCCTCCATTACCAGGTATTGTCTCATTTGGATAATTATATCTAAAGGATCAATATTTAATGGACAAGCTTCAACACATGCATTGCACGTCGTACAGGCCCAAAGTTCTTCTCTGGTAATATGGTTGTCTAACAAATAAAGCTCATTTTCAGGATTTTTAATCAGTTCTTCAACGCGATTACGAGTTGATATCATAATTTTTCTTGGAGAAAGGAGTTTTCCAGTTTGATTTGCGGGACATTCATCGGTACATCTTCCGCATTCTGTGCATGTGTATGCGTTAAGCAAATTTGCAAAATGAAGGTCACTGATATCTTTAGCTCCAAAATGTTTTGGGTTATTTGAAATATCTGGAACAAAACTTGTATCCATCATAGCTTTTATTTCATTTGTGACAGCTGCCATGGGGCTTATTGCTCCTCGTTTTGTAAGCTTTGAATACCATGTGTTTGGAAAGGCAAGAATTATATGGAAGTGCTTCGAGTAAGGCAAATAGTTCAAGAAAGCAAGAATTCCTATGAAGTGAACCCACCATGCTGTTTTTTCAATCGCATATAGATTTTCTGGTGATATTCCTGTTAGTCCTTGTGCAAGTATATTAGAAAAGAAGAATGGTGCGGAGTTCTTTAAAGAAGCTTCTTCCGCAGCGTTCATGATTAATAAAGCGACCATCAAGACAATTTCTGTATACAAGATTATGTGCGCATCTCTCTGAGGCCATCCAACAAGCTCTTTATGTTTAAGCCTTGGAATTGTTCCGAACCATCTTCGAAATAAAAAGGCTACGCAAGCAATTATTACTGCCACCCCTAACCATTCAAATATGGACATAATTGGATTGTAAAAAGATCCTAATGGGTTTTTAAGAATTCGATGCGTTCCCAGCAAACCATCTAGAAGTATTTCAATCACTTCTAGATTAATTATCACAAAACCTACATATACTATTAAATGAAAAAAAGCAGCTAGGGGTCTTGTACCCATTTTCCCTTGACCTAAGGCAACTCTTGTCATGACTTTCCACCTTTTAGCTTTTTGATCGTTCCGGTTACTCGGTCTAGCCATGGCGAGCCCTTTTCTAAGTCGTAATATTTTTAGAGTGAATATTGTTCCCCCGATAAAAAAAAGTGTTGCAAATACGATTTGTTGGATCATAAATTATTTCTCCTTGTCGACAGATTTACGACCCCCAAATATTGATAGTTCTACGTAACGTTTAGGGTGCTCACGAATATCAAGTAATAATTTATCCAATGAATTTACAGTTCGGTCAATGTCAAAATAAAGGGAGTCAGAAGAAACTAGTTTGCCAAGAGTACCTTCTCCATTTTCTAGGGATTTGACAATTTTATCTAAACGTATTGAAGTGCTTGAAAGAGACCGAACGGCTTCTCCTGCATTCGCTTGAGCAATGGTATCAGAAATATTTGCAATATTATTAAAAACACGATTTAGCTCATCTCTATTTTCGTCTAATGTGGTTGTCATTTTTTCGATATTTTTCGTGGCGGATCCAATCGCATCTTTATTCTCTTCCAGATAGATATTTATTTTTTCTGTGATCTCACCGAGATTTGTAAGACTCTTATTTACGCTACTAAATGATTCCTTGAAGTCAGTCTCAATATCACCTCCTAAAAAGCCGGTAAAAATTGAAATTGCCGTGTCTATACTTGCTAAGAGCTCTTCAGCTTTAAGTTTTACTGGTAAGACTTCTTTATTTATGGTTTCGGAAATTGACTCCTCAAGACTTGATTTGAGGGTGTCACCATTTTCTACCATAGCGGCACCATCTCCTAATACCAATGCAATTTCTTTTGCCCCAAGAAGGTCCGAAGACCTTATTTCAGCGACAGTATTTGATGCAATTGGATAGTCCGTATCAATATTAAATTTTACTATTATTTTCCCCGAATTATCAGGGTGCAGACTTACGTCAATTACCTTTCCAATTGCAAATCCATTTATTGTTACTTTTTGCGATTTCGTTATCCCTCCTGTCTTTGTGTAGACAGAATGCACCTCAATCCCTGTTTTAAAAAAGTCATCTCCTTTGAGGAAACTGGTTCCGTAGTATAAGATTAATGCGGCTCCTAGAATTACAGTTCCTGTTTTAAATTCACGTGAAATCATAGGGCTACAAGATACGATTATTGATTAAGGCGCTTGGCTTCTTCAAGACTAATTTTTTTCTCTTGTTTATAAGCAACGATAAATGCATCGATAAAACCATTATTTTTTGCAAATATCATAGCGGAATCACATTTGGATTTTGTTTTATATTCACCTTGAAGATATCTATAAAGTCGTCCTTCTTTTTTTATTAAAATATTGCTCAAAACGTTAAAAGGTTTTTCGTTTAGGGGCTTTTTAAGCCCTGATACCGAGAGCTGAACATAAAAAACCGCCTTGGAATTTTGCTCTTTTAATTTATTCTCTACAATTCTTTTTTTCTCTAATTCAGCATTGCCATTAAGAGAATTCAATTCTCTGCGGGACTTATACAATCCAAAAGAAGTTGCTATTGATTTTGCCATTTTCTTTTGGCCTGAAACGCTTAGTAAAAAATCTTCTTCCTTACTGTTGGTCAAAAACCCTAGTTCAACCAGGACCGACGGCATTGAGCATCTGCTTGTTACATACAGTGGTTGTTGTTTGACTCCTCGGTCTCTTCTTCCAGCGTCATTTTTGAATGAATTTTGTATTATTTGCGCAAGCTCAATACTTTGATTTTGAAATGCATATTGGTAGAGGGTTAAAGCGATATAGCTTTCAGGCTTTCGTGGATCATAGCCTTCATATTTCTCTTGGTAATTATCTTCCATGAGAATCACAGAATTCTCTCTTAATGCAACTTGATTTTCATCATCATGATTTTTCCCCATCACATATGTTGTGGTCCCATAAGCTGTATTGTTATCTACGGCATCACAATGAATTGATATGAATAGATCACCTTTTTCTCTATTCGCTAGTGCAGTTCTTTCATATAGTTCTAGAAATCTATCAGATTCTCTTGTTAGAATGACTTCAACGTCTGGAAATTCTTTCTCAATTTCTTTTGCTGTCTCAATAGCTACAGACAAAGCAATATCTTTTTCATATGTTTTATAACGTCTAGTACCCAGATTACCAGGGTCTTTACCACCATGCCCCGCGTCTATAATGACCTTCTGAACGCGATCAGATGTAGCGGGTGAATTAGTGAATCCGAAATATGGAAAGACTAAAGTGACAATAAGAAACCATGTCAGGCGTTGCATTTGAGTACTTTTGACCTTAATATTAATGATGACGGTTTCAAAATTACGCGCTTTCGCGTTAATCTTCTCTTTTAATTTCGGATTCGGGTTATTTGCTCAGAGTTCAGGAAATGATGGCTCAATTCAATTTCTTTCAGAATCTGAAGGTGAGTATATACCTGAAAATAATGCTGTGGTCCTTAGGAATAAAGCTCAAGTAATTATGGAGGGTATGGAACTCTATGCAGATTTGATCAGGATTGATTGGGATAAAAATATTTTAACAGCTTATGGTATTAAGCAGAAAAATGGAGAAATATCAGGTAAGCCCAGAATAATTCAAGGGGATAGACAATTTGGTGCTGATACTTTGCGTTACAACTACGAAACAAAAAAAGGTTGGATTTTCAAGGGTAACACAACTGAGAGCGAAGGTTTTTTGCACGGTCAAAGGATCAAGATGATAACTGATAGCAGTTATTTTCTTGGAGGGGCGTCCTTTACATCTTGCAACCATGAACACCCCCATTTTGCCATTGTTACAGGTAAGGCTAGACTTGATGTAGGCAAGCAGATTGTAACTGGGCCTGCTTTTTTACAAATTCTTGATATCCCAACCCCACTATTTCTTCCTTTCGCCTTTTTTCCAATAATGGAGAAGCGGGCATCTGGATATATAATCCCAAAATTTTCAGACAAACGAGAATGGGGCTTGGGTTTAATTGGAGGAGGCTACTATTGGGCATTTAATGACCATTATGACTTAAGATTGACCGGAGATATTTATTCAAGAGGGTCATGGGGTATTAGGGCCTCCAGTAATTATAAGTTTAGGTATCGTTATTCGGGAAATTTAGGAGTTCAGATTAATAGAACAACGTTTGGAGATCCTAGAAATCAAAACTCAAGTCAGTTTATGGATTCTAGAGATTTTAGGATTTCATGGAGTCATTCACAAGATCCAAAAGCTCATCCGACGCAACAATTTAATGCGCGAGTTGAATTGGCGACTGGGTCTTTTTTTAGAAATACAACTACTAACCCTTCGGATTTTCAAAAGAATGATATGTCATCATCGATTAGTTATTCAAAGAGATGGAAGGGTAGCCCTTTTAATTTGACTGCAGCGGCGAGACACAGGCAAAACAATCAAAATGGCACACTTACATTGAGCTTGCCTGAGATTAATGTCGGCATGAGTAGGATTCAACCATTTGCGAGAAGGAGCCCTGTAGGTGCAACCCGCTGGTATGAAAAAATAGGATTAACTTATTCTATGGCTGCGAAAAATGAAACACAGGGCTTGCTTTCAGAAATGACAACACCTTCAGTTTTTTTTAATTCTGATCGGCTACGTGCTGGTATTAATCACAAAGCTAATATGGGTACTAACGTAAAATTACTCAGGTTTATAACCTTAAATCCCAATGCAACATATCAGGAAAGATGGTATCCTTACGCTTTGAATAGAGATTATGATACAATATCTAATTCAGTAGTGACAGACACTTTAAGTGGGTTTCATGCGGCTCGAGATTTCATGCTAAGTGCTGGCGCTTCAACAACTATTTATGGGATATTCTCATTTAAAAAAGGTCCTGTAAAAGCGATAAGGCATGTCATGTATCCTGCTTTGAGTTGGAGATATGCACCTGACTTTACGGATTCAATTTGGAATTCTTTTCAAAAAGTTCAAATCGATAGTATTGGGAATTTTCAAACTTTTAGTAAATATCAAGGTTTTATTTATGGCGCTCCTGGAGTTGGGAATCAAGGAGGGTTAAATTTTAGATTGAGAAATACTCTTGATGGAAAATGGTTAGGGTTTTCAGATTCAAATAACATAAGAAAATTCAATATTCTAGAGGATTTTACTCTTCAAACTAATTATAACCCTATTTTGACATCAAATCCCTTGTCTCCTGTCAATGTTAGAGCTAGTACATCATTTTTAAAAAATAAAGTGAGAGTTTCTTATCAAGGTAATTATGATTGGTACTCAATAGACAGCAGTGGTCTCAGAACTGAGGTTTTTGCTTGGGTAGATGGTCAGGGTCCGTTACGACCATCTTTGCATCAGCTCTCCATAGATTTAAGGTTCAGAGGAGGAAGTGCAGCAGGGCGTCCTGTCATTCCATTGAATGAATTTGGTCTTGAGCAGGATCTATACCCAGATTATTATGGTCCAATGGATTATATGAATTGGGCGGCACCATGGACTTTTAACGTTGGCTATTCATTGCGTAAATCCACTCAATCAGGATCTATGGAAATGAAAACTATACAAAGTTTACGTTTTGATGGTTCTTGGGAACCAACTGCAAATTGGCGTGTCGGCATAACCAGTGGATATGATATTCAAGAAAAAGATTTCACATACACTACAATTGATGTTTTAAGACAATTGCATTGCTGGGAAATGCGCATAAGGTGGGTTCCTTTTGGCTATGCGAGAAGTTATAACATCGGAATCGGAGTAAAAGCGCCTCTAATGAGTGCTTTAAAGCTTGATAGAAGAAGAGGATTGGGAGATTATTAAGTGAGCCTAAATAAGATTAATCCAATTTTCTAAAATTTTATCGCCACTAGGAGTCATAATACTTTCGGGATGAAACTGTAGTCCAAATGCCTTTTTGTCTATCCATTCAGCTGCCATCAATATATCTGAATCAGAATAAATTAAGCCACTTGCATTAATCGATCGTTCATTCACCGCCCATGAATGGTAGAGCCCAACTTGGAAAGGGGGATTAATAGATTTGAATAATTTCGAGTCTTTTCCAATATTTTTAATAATATGCTCCTTACCATGTTGAGGATTGGTTAAATGAAATAGTTTACCTCCATGATGAATTGCTATTGCCTGCATTCCCAGACATATTCCCAAGATTGGGATTTTTCCAAAGCCCATTTCTAATGCTTTCATAAGGCATCCTGAATCCTTTGGAAGCCCTGGTCCTGGCGAGAGTATCCATGCATCATAATTTGATAATTTATCAAGCGCCTTTTCATCATCATTTCGAACAACATGAATCGAATCGACAAATGGCTCTATTTTGTGATAGAGATTATACGTAAATGAGTCTAGGTTATCGAGTATTGCTATTTGCATGATCTGCAAATGTAATTTATGAAGATGGTTAATTTAAATATGAACAATTCACATTTAATATGTATCTGAGATTCATGTTTTGAATTCAATAAGATTGACGATTTTGCAAAAAAAATATTCTGATATGAAAGAAATAATAATTAGTCAAGAATCTCCCGAAGCGATTGGACCATATAGCCAAGCTATTCGAGCAGGAGATTTCCTTTATGTTTCCGGTCAAATAGCTTTAGATCATCTAACAGGTGAATTAAAAATGACGACAATAGCTGAAGAAGTCGAGTGTGTTTTAAAGAATTTGTGTGCTGTTCTAAAAGCAGGCGGTGCATTACCTAAGGATGTTATAAAATGTACCGTTTTCCTATCAGATATGGGCTTATTTGCTCAAGTCAATACATATTATTCACAAGTATTCGGAGATTTATCCCCGGCAAGGGAAACAGTAGCAGTATCTGGTTTGCCAAAAGGTGTTCGTGTTGAGATATCTGCTATTGCATACCTACCTTTGACCTAACTAAAAATAGATAGAATACGATGGAATACGATGTTATTGTTATAGGGTCAGGCCCTGGGGGATATGTTGCTGCTATTCGTGCGAGTCAGCTAGGATTAAAAACTGCGATTGTCGAGAAGGAAAACCTTGGAGGTGTCTGCTTAAATTGGGGATGTATTCCGACGAAAGCATTGATTAAAAGTGCACAAGTTTTTGAATATATTCAGCATGCCGAAGATTATGGTATATCTGTAAATGATGTCAAGCATGATTTTAATAAAGTCATTAAACGTAGCCGTGATATCGCTCAAGGAATGAGTAAAGGTGTTAATTTTTTGATGAAAAAAAATAAGATTGACGTAATAATGGGCTATGGTAAAGTCCTAACTGGTAAGAAGGTTGAAGTTAAAAGTGATGAATCAACAAAAATATTAGCAGCGAAAAATATCATTATCGCTACTGGAGGACGCTCAAGAGAATTGCCATCATTGAGACAAGATGGTAAGAAGATCATTGGTTACCGCGAAGCCATGAATCTCCCAAAACAACCGAAAAAAATAGTAATTGTTGGCTCTGGAGCCATAGGAGTTGAATTTGCATATTTTTATAATGCAATGGGTTCGAAGGTTACGATTATGGAATACTTACCAAATATTCTCCCAAATGAAGACATAGATGTGTCAAAGGCTTTAGAAAGCACATTTAAAAAGAAAGGTATAGAGATACATACCTCGACGGAGGTAACCAATGTTGATACTTCTGGAAAATCATGTATCGTATCGTATAAAAATTCAAAAGGAGATCAAAAAATGGATTTTGATATTGTTCTAAGTGCAATAGGGGTATCTACTAACATAGATAATTTGGGACTAGAAGCAATGGGTATCAAGACTGAAAGTGGTAGAGTAGTTGTTGATGATTTATATAAAACAACAGCTCCTGGATATTTCGCAATTGGAGATATTGTCCATGGACCTGCTTTAGCTCACGTAGCGTCGGCAGAGGGTATAATTTGTGTGGAAGGTATTGCTGGTCATGAACCAGAGCCTTTAGATTATAGCAATATTCCTGGCTGTACTTATTGCTCCCCTGAAGTTGCATCTGTTGGCATGTCTGAAAAACAAGCCATAGACGCAGGACATGAAATTAAAGTTGGTAAATTTCCCTTTAGTGCGTCCGGAAAAGCTTCAGCTGCAGGAACTAAAGAGGGATTTGTAAAGATGATTTATGATGCCAAGTATGGTGAGCTTTTAGGTGCTCACATGATTGGATCTAATGTAACGGAAATGATTGCTGAGATCGTTGCAGTTCGTAAACTAGAAACAACTGGAATGGAGCTTTTAAAGACTGTTCATCCTCACCCAACTATGTCAGAAGCAGTTATGGAAGCAACTGCTGATGCTTACGGAGAAGTTATTCACTTATAAATGTATTTATGCCCGTAAGACTTCGTTCGATTAATTTATTACACGGTTTTGAAAGGTTTTTGCTTTCCATTCCAAATTGGTCTTGCAGCAGCGGAGAAATAGTAGCGTTGCTCGGCCCTTCAGGTTCTGGGAAATCAACATTTTTAAATATTCTAGGGGGCAGGGTTGTCCCCGATGAGGGAAAGGTCTGGTACGGCCCCAAGCTTCATGTCAGGGTTCCATTGGTTCCTGGTCATCCAAGGATTAGAATGGTGAGGCAGGATTTTGGGCAGATGCCATATAAAACTGTTCGAGATAATTTACTCGAATTTGCTGGTATTCGTTCTGAAATGTCCGAGGATAGAGTAGTTAAAAAATGGATTAAAGAGTTGAATCTTGCTCCTTCTCTTGATGAGAAAGCTAGAGGATTATCAGGAGGTGAATTACAGCGACTCGCATTAGGTCAAGCTTTGATATCTCGTCCCGGAGCATTACTATTAGATGAACCATTTAGTCACCTAGACCCGGCACATAAGAGGCGAATGCAAGACATCCTAAAAACTTGGAAATTAAAATCTGGGTCATCAGTTGTTATGGTAGTTCATGATGTCAGAGATGCCATGGAATGGGCAGATCGGATAGATGTTATGCAAGATGGAAGTATCGTTGAGTCAGCGACCCCGCAGCAAATTTATAATAGTCCAAAAACATTATCAATGGCTCATGCTTTTGGACGTGTTAACAGTTTCGCGATAGATGAAATTCAAGATTCTTTAAAATCTCATAGTGAATCTTTTACAATCGGTAAAAAATGGTTTCTAAGACCTGAGCACCTTAGAAAAAAAGACTTGCCCTCTAATTCAAAACGCATAGAAACAGAGTTTAGTGGAAATTTAACAACTGAAATTTGGCAATCACCAAATAATTTAGTTTGGTATTTACGGCCATAAAAAAAGCCAGCTATAAGCCGGCTTTTTATGTAAAATTTTCAATCTATTTAACTTTATCCACAATAGCTTTAAAAGCTGCTGGATGATTCATTGCCAAGTCAGCTAAAACTTTGCGGTTTAATTCGATGCCATTTGAATGGAGTTTACCCATTAATTGGCTGTATGATAAATGATGTAATCTTGCTCCTGCATTTATTCTTGTAATCCACAGAGCGCGAAAATTACGTTTTTTGGTACGTCGATCTCGATAAGCATATTGAAGACCTTTTTCAACAGCGTTCTTTGCGACTGTCCAAACATTTTTTCGGCGGCCGAAATAGCCTTTAGCCATTTGCATCACCTTCTTTCGGCGAGCTCTTGAAGCGACATTATTTACTGAACGTGGCATTTTACTTTATTTTTTGGTAACGCGGAGAATCAAATGATCTCACTTTAAGGGCGTTTACGCATGGTTAATTAAATAATACGAAAAGGATTTACAGAACCAACTGTTCCTTAATAGACTTGACATCAGCGGGGTGCACTAACGTTGATTGCGTCAATCGACGCTTGCGATCAGTTGCTTTTTTGGTCAAAATATGACTTTTAAAAGCATGCTTTCGCTTAATTTGCCCAGTTCCTGTGAGCTTAAAACGCTTTTTAGCGCTGGACTTAGTTTTCATCTTTGGCATGTTTCCTCAGATTTTATTAGGTTGTTTATTATTTCTTTTTAATCGGTGCAATCAATATGAACATTCTTTTTCCTTCAAGGTGAGGAAGTGCCTCAACCTTTCCGATATCTGCAACATCTTGTGCAAGACGCAGCAAAAGTAGTTCACCTTGCTCTTTATAAATTATGGATCTACCACGAAAGAAAACAAAAGCTTTGAGCTTAGCTCCATCCTCGAGAAATTTTCTGGCGTGCTTTAATTTAAATTCATAATCATGGTCATCTGTTTGCGGCCCAAACCGAATTTCCTTAATAACAACTTTCATTGCTTTCGAAGCAATTTCTTTTTGTTTTTTCTTCTGATCGTAAAGGAACTTTTTGTAGTCGATTATTTTACAAACCGGTGGGTCCGCTTTTTCTGCAATCAAGACAAGGTCTAACCCCTCATCTTGAGCCATTAATAAGGCTTTCGCCGAAGTGACTACAATAGGTTCTTTACCTTCTAAAATCAGTCTAACATTCGATGCACGAATTGCTTCATTGATTTTATGTGGATTTTCAGGTTTAACGTGGCGACTTCCGCCGCGTCCTCGGTAGGGCTTATTCAGGGTTAATATATTTTTTAGTTACTAATTTTCATATTTTTAAAAGGCCGACAAAGCTTCCTCAACTTCTTTTTGAATTAATGCGCAAAATGATGCTGCATCAAATTCTCCAAGATCGCCTCGGCCATGTCGACGAATCGACAGGGTTTTTTCTTTGACTTCTTTTTCACCGATGATTATCATGAAAGGAACCTTTCGAATTTCCGCATCGCGAATTTTTCTTCCGATTTTTTCATTCCTGTCGTCAATGAGCGCGCGAATATCGGACATTTCTAACAGACTGACAACCTCTTCTGCATACTCTTGAAACTTCTCTGAAATTGGAAGTATTATAACTTGATCTGGAGTTAGCCATAGTGGGAAGTTCCCTGCGCAATGCTCCAGAAGTACTGCCACAAAGCGTTCCATCGATCCAAAAGGGGCTCTGTGAATCATCACAGGGCGATGTTGGTTGTTGTCTGAACCTTTATATTCAAGATTAAATCTTTCTGGTAAGTTGTAATCTACCTGGATTGTTCCTAACTGCCAAGAGCGGCCTAATGCATCTTTAACCATGAAATCTAATTTCGGTCCATAAAATGCAGCTTCACCATATTCAATTTCTGTTTTCAAACCTTTTTTTTCTGATGACTCAATTATTGCAGTTTCGGCTTTATCCCAGTTTTCTATGGACCCAATATATTTTTCTGGTTTTTCAGGATCTCTTAAGCTTATTTGAGCCTGGAAATCATTAAAATGAAGTGTTTTAATAACATATAAGACAAGGTCAATAACTTTCTCAAACTCTTCTTTGAGTTGATCAGATGTACAAAAAATATGCGCGTCGTCTTGAGTAAATCCTCGAACGCGAGTTAAGCCATGAAGTTCTCCGCTTTGTTCATATCGGTAAACTGTTCCAAATTCCGAGAATCTAATTGGTAAATCTTTGTAAGATCTTGGTGAAGACTTATAAATCTCACAATGATGTGGGCAATTCATTGGCTTTAACAGGTATTCTTCATCTCCACTAGGAGTAGTTATTGGCTGAAAGCTATCCTTGCCGTACTTGTCATAGTGTCCTGAACAAATGTATAATTCTTTGTTGCCGATGTGCGGAGTTATAACACCTTGGTATCCAGCTTTTGACTGAACTTTTTTCAGGAATTGCTCAAGTCGTTCCCTTAAAGCTGTTCCTTTGGGCAACCAAAGTGGGAGCCCTTGTCCTACTTTTTTTGAAAATGTAAAAAGTTCTAATTCCTTTCCAAGCTTTCTATGGTCTCTTTTTTTTGCTTCTTCTAATAACTCCAAATATTCACCTAACATAGATTGCTTGGGAAAAGAAATTCCATAGACTCTTGAGAGTTGAGGTTTATTTTCATCACCTCTCCAATAAGCACCGGCAACGCTCATTATTTTAAATGTTTTGATCATTCCCGTATTTGGGATGTGACCTCCTCTACATAAGTCTGTAAAGTCAGAATGATCGCAAAATGTTATTGTCCCATCTTTTAAGTTTTCAATTAGCTCTGTTTTGAAAGGGTTATTTTTAAATGAATTCAAAGCATCTTTTTTAGATACTGATCGCATTTTAAACTCAGACTTCTGGCGAGCGAATTCTATCATCTTATCTTCAAGATTTTTAAAATCATTTTCTCCAAAAACAGAATCGCCGAAGTCTACATCATAGTAGAAACCATTTTCTATTGATGGACCTATGGTTAGCAATGCATTTGGATAAAAGTGTAAAATAGATTGGGCTAAAACATGAGCACTTGAGTGCCAAAAGCATTCTTTCCCTTCGGGCTGGTCCCATGTGAAAAACTCCAAGTTACCAGAATCGGGTAGGGGGTCATTGAGTTCTACTGTCTTATTGTTCCATTTTGCGGTAAGGGCATTTCTTGCTAACCCGTGAGAGATTGATTCCGCAATATTTTTTGCTGTTGACCCTTTTGGGTAGTTTCTGACTGATCCGTCGGGTAAAGTAATATCTAGCATTGCTTCGTTACAAATGAAGTTTAAGTTTACAAAGGTAATGCCTTAGCTTATCTTTGCAAGATGACTGATGAGGAAATAATTTATCTTATGAATGCGAGACGAGCTGGCACTCTAATGGAAACGTTAGGGATTGAATACATAAGCAAGGATGACCGGACTCTGCTTGGTAGAATGCTTGTTACTTCGAATCATCTTCAGCCCGCTGGAATTCTTCATGGGGGCGCAACTCTTGCCCTTGCTGAGACCATTGGAAGTGCCGCATCTAATATATTTTTAGATGATCCTGATAGCTTTATAGCCGTGGGTCAGGAGATAGCTGCTAATCATGTCAAGAGCGTTTCAAATGGATATGTGCATGCTAAGGCTAAATTTCTTCATAAAGGGAGAACTAGTCATGTTCTGGAAATACGAATAACCAATGATGACAATAATCTTATTTCATTTGTCAAAATGACAAATGTTATCTTACCCAAAAAGAATTAAAATACCATGTCATTTGCTTGGATTCGAGAGCCTGGAGAAAAATCAAAAGTGTTTTCACTTTCTGAAAGCCCTGTGGGTGATTTCTATTTTGCTCAATTTGATGGATCATTAATTCGACTTCTGATTAACGATATTATTAGACAGGATTGCTCAAAATGGATAAGTGATAATCTAATTTTAAGTAACCTACCAGACATTAATCCAGAAGACTCTCATCTTTATGATGATTTTGTAAAAGTAGTTTCTCGAGCCTCTGAAGTTTGCTTGAATGGAGTTCTTGAAAAAGTTGTTATTTCAAGGACTAAGGCGCATAAATCAATTTCGGTATCGCCAATAAATGTTTTTGAGCGGTTATGTCAAGAATACCCTTTAGTAACAATTTATATGATTTCGATAGATGGAAACTCTCTATGGATGGGTGCAACTCCAGAGTGTCTTTTAGAGTTAAATGGCAGAAATCTTAAAACCATGAGTCTTGCTGCAACAAGACCAGTTAATTCAAAAGGTGTTTGGGGTGTCAAAGAGCAAGAAGAACAGCACCTTGTTACCAGAGATATTGTTCATATGCTTGATGCTTTAGGTTGCAAGAATATCAGTGTTAATGGTCCAGAAATTCTACCTGCTGGTCCCGTGGAGCATTTATGTTCATTAATTGAAGCTTACAGTCCAATAGCTCCGGCAATTACGATGATAAAATCATTACATCCAACTCCAGCAGTTGGTGGCCTTCCCCGCGCACAGTCCAAGGCTTTCATAGTTCAGCAAGAAAATTATAATCGATCTTTTTATTCAGGCTATTTTGGATGGAATAAAGATGATCGTTCCATTTTTTACGTTAGCCTTAGGTGCATGGAGATTGGAAAGGATGGTCTTATCTGTTATGCAGGGGCGGGTATAACAAGTAAGTCAAATGCAAAAGATGAATGGCTTGAGACCGAAGAAAAACTAAAAACGTTGCAGCGCGTTATTTTAGGGTAATGAAAAAAGATTTTCAACCAATTTCAGCAGCATTAGGTCATATTCTGAACAGACTGAATTTGTCTGCTTGGGTTGGGTCTCCTGGTAGTAGGAATGCTCCTTTGATGGAAGCTTTTTCATCGTTAAAATGTCCAAATGCTGTTATTTTGGACGAGAGAAGCGCAGGTTATTTTGCTTTAGGTGTATCAATTAAATCTTTAAGACCAGTTTCATTAGTTTCTACCAGTGGAACTGCAGCTTTAAATTATGCTCCTGCAATAGCTGAAGCATTTTATCAAAAAATCCCGTTATTAATTATTACAGCTGATCGCCCGAAGAATCTAATCGATAATGGACATGGTCAATCGATAAGACAGGAGAAAATTTATGAGGGGCATATACGAGCCTCTGCACTTTTAGACCCAGAACGGTCCATTAATGAAAATATAGATAGAGTTACGAATGCTTTGCGTTATTTAAAGTATGGACCGGTCCATATTAATGTCCCCATAAAAGAGCCGCTTTACGGAAAGCCTTTTTTGAATGAAAACATTTCTGTTAAGTTGGAGAAAGATTTAAATCCTTCATTTAACGATAATTTCGTTCTTCCAGAATGGCTAGTTGCCGCGAAGTGTCCATTGTTAATTATTGGACAATGGAATCCTCAATGGGGAGAAATTAGTCATCTCGTTGAAAAAATAAAATCTAAAGGATGGCTTGTTGCAGGAGAACATCTGAGTCAATTATCAATTAATTCAATAATTAATCTAGATGATGGATGGGAATCTGCGGAGGAGATAGCTTTTGATGCTATTGTAACTATTGGAGGTGCATGGATTTCAAAAAAATCTAAATCGAAATTAATTGGTGTCAGACATATGCATATCGGACCTACTTCTCCTCATCCTGATATGTTTGGGAACCTCAAGTATATTTATGAATCTAATTATGCAGAGGGCCTAGAGTCACTAGTAGAGCAGACGCCATTAATTGATAAAGCATGGAGAGATAATTGGGTCTTACAGAGTATTAATGAAACAGAAAAATGGTCAGACTTATGGGTTAACAAGGCCATTTCTAATTATGGACTTAAAAATTGGGATATCCATTGGGCAAATTCTTCATCTGTAAGATATGGAATTCATACATGGGCTGCAGGAGGTTGGGCTAATAATGAAAAACATTATTCGAATAGAGGGACTAGTGGAATAGATGGATGCACATCTGCAGCTATTGGATCCGCTTGGATATCAGATGAACGTACCATGCTTATTACTGGAGATTTGGCTTTTTTCTATGATAGCAATGCGTTTTTAAATAATCACCTCCCTGAGGGTTTTAAGGTGATTGTTATAAATAACCAAGGAGGAGACGTTTTTAGACGATTACCGATTGCTAGCAATTCAAAATTATTTGATAGTCATTTTATATGGAAACATAATCGAAGCGTAAAAAACTTGGTTTCTTATGCAGGATTAGAATATTTTTATGCTGCAAGTATTGATGATTGGAAAAACATTTGGCTAAATTTCATAGAATCACCGAAATCTAGTGTGCTCGAAGTAATTACTGATTCCTCAATTAATGATGAAATGTGGAATCATCGGTTTCAATAAAAATAAAAAATGATCTATTAAAATGAGAACTTGGATATCAATAAAAGAATACTCAGATATAAAATTTGAATTCAATGGAGGTGTAGCAAAAATTACAATTAATCGCCCCGATGTATACAATGCCTTTCGTCCTGAGACAATCATTCAAATAATTGAAGCCTTTGATATTTGCAGAGAAAGAGCAGATATCCGAGTTATTGTTCTCACGGGTCAAGGTGATAAAGCTTTTTGCTCAGGGGGTGATCAAAATGTTAAAGGAGTTGGTGGTTATGTTGGGGAAGATGGGGTGCCTAGATTAAATGTTTTGGACTTGCACAAAAGAATTCGTGAAATACCTAAACCAGTAATTGCAATGGTCAATGGTTACGCAATAGGCGGTGGTCATGTCTTGCATGTTGTTTGTGATTTAACCACTGCCTCGGAAACTGCCCGTTTTGGACAGACAGGGCCTAAAGTTGGTAGTTTTGATGCTGGATTTGGTAGTTCTTATTTGGCCCGACATGTTGGACAAAAAAAAGCTCGAGAAATTTGGTTTTTATGCAAACAATACACGGCGAATGAAGCCCATGATATGGGTATGGTTAACCTTGTAGTAGCTCAGTCTGAACTTGAAGAAAAGACAATGGAGTGGTGCGATATGATTATGATGAAATCCCCAATGGCATTGCGGATGATTAAACGTGGGCTTAATGCGGAACTAGATGGTCAGAGAGGTTTAATGGAATTTGCAGGTGATGCAACTTTGATGTACTATTTAATGGATGAGGCGCAAGAGGGAAAAAATGCTTTTCTTGAAAAAAGAGATCCAGATTTTGATAAATTTCCAACATTTCCTTGAAGCTTAAAATTTGGATTTCGGCGCTGAGGTTAAGGACTTTACCCCTTGCATTCGCATGTATTGCTTTGGGCTCGCTAATCTCAGCAGATGAAGGCTCTTTTAGTTTTATTTTGTTTGTATTAATGCTTCTTACGGCTATTACCTATCAATTGCTATCAAATTTAGCTAATGACTATGGAGATGGGTTAAGCGGAGTAGATTCTCATCGATTAGAGGGTGCAGAATCTCGAGTAGTTGCTTCAGGTCAAATTTCAATTTTAAAAATGAAATCTGCAGTTAGTATTTTTTCATGGGCTTCAATTATTTTGACATTAATCACGGCTTACTTCGGTTCAATAGGTTTTTCGGAACCGTCATATATTTTTATAATTTTTTTTCTTATTGGCCTTTTAGCGACATGGTCTTCAAGGGGCTATACCTTGGGTTTTTCTTTTGGATATAAAGCTTTGGGTGATTTGTTTGTCATATTATTTTTCGGTCCAGTTGGGGTTCTAGGTAGTTATATACTTCAATCAAAAAGTTTAAATATGATGATATTGCTCCCCAGCTTATCAATAGGATTTCTGGCTGCAGGAGTTTTGAATTTGAATAATATGCGAGATTACGAATCGGATAAAAAAGCAGGAAAAATGACATTTGCAATTAAAATAGGGATTTTTAACGCTCGTATTTATCAAATTTTATTGGTTTTTAGTTCTATTGGTGTTGCAGTATTATTTATGTTTCTAAATAAGACAACTTTATATCTTAATTTTCTTTTTTTAGTTTTTACTCCCTCATTAGTTTTTGGATTATATCAAATGTGGAAAGCTAGATCCCCAAAAGAGTTTGATGTTTTATTAAAGCCAACTGCAATAATTTGTGTTTTGTTTGCTATTTCAATCGGATTAGGATTATTATTAGATTCAAATAAAACATTGATTCCTTAGTTTGATTAAGATGATAGCAAAATATTGGGGATATACTTATCAATTTATTCATCCTGCAGGAACCTCTCGCGGAATAATGACTGAAAAGCCTTGTTACTTTATTGAAGTCACTTGTGAGGGAGTTACTGGGCGAGGTGAGTGCGGGATATTACCAGGATTGAGCATTGAAGATTTTTCGAGATATGATGAAAAACTCAAGGATCTTTGCTTGGAATTAACAGCTTTAGAACCAAAGAAATGGAAAGAATGGGCAGAGATAAGTGCCCCGGATAGCGATTGGTATGATAATTATAAGCATTGGCCAAGTATTGTTTTTGCCTTAGAATTGGCTTTATTGCAATGGAAGTCTTTAACAGTATCAAATTCATCTTGGAATCTATTCGATACTCCTTTTACAAGAAGAGAAAAAGGCTTGCCTATAAATGGTCTTCTTTGGATGGGCGATAAATGTTTTCTAAAAGATCAGCTCGATAGCCGTTTGCTAGAGGGATATAGATGTATAAAAATGAAAGTTGGTTCTCTCGACAGTGAGCAAGAGTTAGATATTTTAAGAACATTAAGAAACGAAAAGCCAAATATTCAGATTAGAGTCGATGCAAATGGCGTTTACGATTTGGAAACAGCCCTACTGAATATGGCGCGTATGGAAAAGTTTAATATTCATAGTATTGAGCAGCCATGCGCATCAGGTGATATTGATTCTCTGGTAAAAGTTTCAAACGAAGGGAGAATTCCAATAGCTCTTGATGAAAGCCTGATTGGTGTTTTTGATAAAAAACAAAGAGATGTTCTTCTTGATAGAATTAAACCTCATTTTATTGTCTTGAAACCTTCTTTGCTGGGAGGAATTAAGAGTTGTGAAGATTGGATAAGTCGTGCTAAATATCGAGGAATAAAATGGTGGATAACATCGGCTTTAGAAGGAAATGAAGGGCTTACAGGAATTGCTCAGTGGGCTAGTTCTCTTACTGAATTAGAGGGATTTCAAGGCTTTGGCACTGGTAGTCTTTACAGTAACAATACTCCAGCTAAGACAGTGGTTAGGGACGGTAATATATGGATGCTTTGAGCAAGACCGATTTCTCTTTTCACAAGGATTGTTCATCATCAGAAATAAATAATGTTGAGCAATGTATTTTGAAATGGAAATCGTCAGATTCCTTTTTTGAGTTTGAGACCAGTGGAAGCACTGGTAAACCGAAACTGATAAATTTTTCAAGAGATCAGATTCTTTCAAGTATTAAATCAACTGCAGAAAAATTTGATTTTTTTAAGGGGATGAGATCTGCTCTGGCATTAAATACTAAAAGTATTGGTGGGGCATTAATGGTTTTTCGAGCCATTGAATGGGAAATGGATTTTCAGATTGTGCCAGTGAGACGAAAAATTGAATGGCAAGGAAGTTTAGATTTTTTAGCGCTTGTGCCTCAACAGGCTATGCTGATACCTATTGATAATTACAAAAACTTAAAGACTTTATTGATAGGCGGATCTCCGATACGAGAAAGCCAGGAGAACTTCTTGTCAAATGTATCCTCACATGTATTTCATGGGTTTGGGATGACTGAGACAATAACACATTTTGCCATCCGGGAAATAAATCCAAAAAAACAAGTTAATTATCATTGCTTAAAAGGTGTCGAAATAACATCCTCTGATGGAGCAATGGTAGTAAGCATCAAGGATCGTGGAGTTTTCCAGTTAAAAACTACAGATCGTATAAAATTGTCAAGAAATCGAAAATCTTTTTATTGGTTAGGAAGATTAGATGGGGCAATAATCAGTGCAGGAAAAAAAATTCATCCAAAACAAATTGAAGACCATGTTTCCAGAGTTTATCCCAGTCATCCTGAAGGGTTTGTCGGGGTAAAACCAGATGAAAATTGGGATGAGGCAATGGTCTGGTTTAGTGTTTTACTCAGTGGGGTAGAGCTGGAAAAAATGAATAACGTCTTCACTTCTCTTCCTAGTTGGAAAAGACCTAAACAAATAATCCAGCTACGTCATTTGCCTTTAACAAAGTCAGGAAAATATAAACGTCGATAGATTATTTATTGGATTTAGCATGGTCCGCAAGAAATTTTGCAAGACCAATATCTGTTAAAGGGTGCTTAATTAGAGCAGAAATAGCACTCAACGGACCAGTCATTACATCAGCTCCAAGTTGAGCACATTGAATTATGTGCATTGGGTGACGAACAGATGCTGCTAGAATTTCTGTTTCATATCCATAATTATCATAAATCACTCGAATCGATTCTATTAAATCCATTCCGTTAGTTGAAATATCATCTAATCTACCGATAAAAGGGGAAACATATGTTGCTCCAGCTTTTGCAGCAATTAGAGCTTGTCCAGAGCTAAAAATTAAAGTGCAATTTGTGCGTATTCCATTATTAGTGAAATAACGAATAGCCTTAACTCCATCTGCAATCATTGGAACTTTTACTACAATTTTTGGATCAATCTTAACAAGCTCCAATCCTTCGCTAATCATTCCTTCATAATTAGTTGAGATAACTTCAGCACTAACATCACCATCTACGATAGAACAAATTGCTTTATAGTGTGCTTTAATTTTTTCATCACCTGAAATACCTTCCTTGGCCATTAAAGATGGATTTGTGGTCACTCCATCTAGGACTCCCATGTCCTGCGCCTGTTGTATCTCTGAAAGATTAGCTGTATCGATAAAGAATTTCATGAATAGATTGTATTTTTAGAAACGTTTCATTAGTCGGTGACAAAGGTCGCCTTATTTTTGCATTATGCACAACCCTGAATTTATACTTTCCATAAAAAATGACTATCAACTTGCTTTTCTGAGCCGCGAATGCAGTTTGCTGGGGAGAAAAGAAGTTTTAACGGGTAAAGCTAAATTTGGAATATTTGGCGATGGCAAGGAACTAGCTCAAATTGCATGGGCGAAAGTTTTTCGGAATGGAGACTTTCGAAGCGGTTATTATCGTGATCAAACATTCATGATGGCAATTGATCAATTGAATCCCACTTCTTTTTTTTCGTCCCTTTATGCTGATACAAACATTGATAATGAGCCTTCAAGTGGTGGAAGGCAAATGAATGGTCATTTTTCCACGCATTCTCTTGATGATCAGGGAAATTGGCTCGAGTTAATAAGTCAAAAGAATTCATCATCGGATATATCTCCAACAGGGGCACAGATGCCTCGCCTATTAGGTTTAGCTCAGGCCTCAAAAATCTACAAAGAATTGGGCTTGAGAAATCAGTTTACGGATAATGGGGATGAGATTGCATGGGGCACAATAGGAAATGCAGCATCCTCTGAAGGTCTTTTTTGGGAAGCCATGAATGCTGCAGGAGTTATGCAAGTTCCCATGGTCGTATGTGTTTGGGATGATGATTATGGAATCTCAGTTCATGCAAAACATCAAACAATAAAGCAGAATATTGCAAAGGCGTTGTCGGGGTTTCAAAGAAAGAATACAAAAAATGGAAAAACACTAGAATTTGGTTTTGAAATTATAACTGCTAAAGGGTGGGATTACACGGAATTAGTTTCTTCTTTTGAAAAAGCCGAAAAAATAGCAAGGAATGAGCATGTTCCTGTATTGCTTCATGTAACAGAAATGACCCAACCGCAAGGCCATTCAACAAGTGGTTCTCATGAAAGGTATAAGTCAAAAGATCGATTAATTTGGGAGAAGGAATATGATTGCCTGCGTCAGTTTCGATTGTTTATTGAGAAACATTCTTTAATAACTGCGGAGGAATTAGATAAAATTGAAGCTCAGTCTAAAACTGATGCTAAAAATGCCATGAAAGAAGCATTTGATAATTACTTGGAGCCACTGCAAAATATAAGGAATCAGGCTTCTGAATGGATGAGTGAATTAGGATTCACAAAAGAAGGTGGCGTTTTAAAAAGCAATCGAACTGCAATGTGGCGAGACTCATTATCAGAAGTTCGCTTGTCAGCAATTCGGGCGAATATGGCGGGTAAAGACACTTCTGCCGTAAATAATTGGATTACTTATCAGTTGGAAAAGGGAGAAGAAGCCTACAGTAAATACTTATATTCTAATCGGGCATTAAAGGTTCCTATAACTGATCCACTATTTGATGAAAGTATGGAAGAGGTGGATGGACGAATTGTATTGCGAGATAATTTTAATGCTCTTCTCAAGAATCATCCCGAAGTGATAATTTTTGGTGAAGATGTTGGTTCAATTGGGGATGTCAATCAAGGGCTGGAGGGAATGCAAGAGTCTTATGGTGAAACGCGTGTTTTTGATACGGGTATAAGAGAAGCTACCATTGCAGGCCAAGGAATAGGTCTGGCGATGCGTGGACTGCGTCCAATAGCTGAAATTCAATATTTAGATTATTTGCTCTATGCACTTCAAACCCTTAGTGATGATTGCGCCACTCTGCATTGGAGAACTAAGGGTCGACAAAAAGCACCATTAATAATTCGTACGAGAGGACACAGACTTGAGGGAGTTTGGCATTCAGGCTCACCGATGGGTATGATATTAGGGTCCTTGAGGGGTATGTACGTTTGTGTTCCAAGAAATATGACCAAGGCTGCAGGTATGTACAATACCCTTTTGATGGCAGATGAGCCAGCATTGGTTGTTGAGTGTTTAAATGGATACAGACTAAAGGAAAGATTGCCATTAAACATTGGAGAATTTAATATTGAACTTGGTAAGGTTGAAACGATACGAAGTGGCTCTGATATTACCTTGATAACATATGGATCAATGTGTAGATTTGCTGAACAAGCGTCATCGCTCTTGTCAGGTTTTGATATCGAAGTCGAAGTAATAGACTGTCAAACCTTATTGCCATTTGACCTAAATAAGGATATTTTAAAATCTTTGAGAAAAACAAATCGTCTTTTAATTGTGGATGAAGATATCGAGGGTGGGGCTTCTGCTTTTTTATTAAAAAACATACTTGAAGATCAAGGAGGTTATAAATTCCTCGATGCGGCTCCAGTTACATTAACTGCAAAATCTCATCGCCCGGCTTATGGTAGTGATGGTGATTATTTCTCAAAACCCAGCATAGAAGACATCATTGAGGTGTCGCTGGAGTTAGTAAAGAAATAAAAAAGGCAAGGAGTCTTATCACACCGCTACGACCGACTACCCTTGCTGCGTTTCCGCCCTGGGGGATTAATCAGGAGCTGGTTGTAAGGTCCTTGCCCGAGCGCAAAGATAGACGACCTTTGTTATTCAATTATAATTTTTAAAAATATGCGGACTCAAAATCGTTTTCTCATTATTCCATTAATCTGCATCATGATATGCTCAGGATATTCAGCCATCTCCCAAGTCTTAAAAACACAGACAATTAATCGTGGAGTAGTAAATGAATTACAAATGGATAGTTCAGGGTTTTGGATTTATAATATTTCAAATGAAGACTTAGAAATATATTCAGTTTTAACAGCGCCAGTTTATGGTGACACCGTTCTATCAATTCATTTGACGGATAGCATAATCTCTATTGGGGATTCGTCATTTATCTCAGTTATGTTTTTACCCCGCCATAATATTGAGCACATTTTACCCTTAATATTAATCACATCTCATGATGAAGGGGCATTTGCATTAGATTTTGAGGCTCAAGTCCAATATTCTAATGTGTATTATTCTAGTACTCAAAATCTTACAGAGGGAAATTTACGTTCAACCTTAAACAATATTATTTCAACGAATCATAGTGTGCTGTCTTACAGCGTGGCGCGTGATAATATGTATGGCACTTTAGATAATCACGGAGGTATGGTTGAATGCGTTTATACGGGTAGATCAGCAAGTTTCAATACAAGAGCTGGCGCAGTTGCTAATAATATTAATTGTGAACATACTTTTCCTCAAAGTAAATTTAATTCTGCACCGCCGATGAAAAATGATATTCATCATCTTTTCCCTTCTGATCAATCTGCAAACAGCTCAAGAAGTAATCACCCTTTTGGTGTAGTTACAGGTACCCCGAATTGGAGTGTTGGCGGAAGTAAACGCCAGGGAAGCCTTTTTGAGCCCAGAGATGATCATAAGGGAGATTGTGCTAGGGCCATGCTTTATTTCGTTCTGAGATATGGTGATTATTCAAATTTCTTTGCTCCTCAGGAATCAATTCTTAGAGATTGGCATTTTAATCACCCTCCAGATAGTTTAGATTTATACAGAAATAACGGTATTTCGGCACTCCAGAATAATAGAAATCCATTTGTTGATTACCCTCAGTTTCTTGATCGTATAACAAGCTTAGTCGGTCCTACTTCTACTTCGCCCGATACCGATTTCATCATTTCAGAGGATACTATTAATTTGGTTCATCGCTCAGGAGGAGGCCAGGCGATGAGAAGATTTATTATTGCCAATAGTGGTAATGTTCCTTTATTATTCTCCAATATGAATATTAGTAATTCTGGATTAAATATCTTGAATGGTGGATCTCCCAAAAGCTTGGAGCCGGGCGAGCACTTTGAGGTAACTATTGATTATAATTCATCTAATATTTATTCTCAAGATTCACTGACTTTTTTATCTACATCTTCTTCAGGATTTAGTTCAGTGAAAATCCCAATCAGAAGTAAGACCAAGTTAGAATTAGAAGAAGAGCCATGGACTCCAGAAGATATGATAACAATCATTGACGGCGGCATCAGGGTTTTTGCACTTTCGGGAAAAGAAAAATTAGAATTAGTTGATACACAAGGACGTATCATCGCAAGAAAAGAGTTAAATCAATCACCATCAAGTGCAATTGACTGGCTTATTTCTGTACCAAAAATGGGATGGTTAAGAATTATACGGGATGGTCAAACTACTATTTGTAAATTTGCTCAACCTTTATAAACCTTTTAATTTGAATTGACATGAATGAGAATATGAAAAAAGTTGCGATAAATTATGGTTTATTAATGGCCTTTGTTGGAATTATATTCACTCTCGGCTGCTATATTATTGATGAATCTTTATTTGTTAATCCAGTCGGTAGTATTTCAGTTATGATTATCTCGGTCGCTATTCCCTTTTTTGCAATTAGATCTTACAAGAAATTAAATAATGGTTTTGCTACTTTCCGCGAGTCATTTTCTGCATATATGCTTCCTGTTATTTTTTCATTATTCGCATCTTTAATCTTTAATTTACTCATGTACAATGTTATTGATTCAGAATTATCATCTCGTCAAGGAGAGATGGCTTTTGAGGCAATGATGGAAATGCCTGAGGAGCAATTGCAGACAACTATTAAATTTATGGGAATCGATTCAGTCGATGATTTAGAGAATAAAATCATCAGTGATGCAAAAAAGAATATGTCTTTAACTGGACAGTTAAAATCTTCAGCTTTTGGTTTTATATTTTTTGCATTTATTGCACTAATCGCCGCTGCAGTAAGTAAAAAAAACCCTCCAGAATTTGAGTAACAATTTAGATCTTTCGATTGTTATTCCTCTACTGAATGAAGAGGAGTCCATCCCTGAACTAACTTCATGGATCCATCGCGTATGCCAAGAGAATAATTTTTCTTATGAAATTATATTTATCGATGATGGTTCAACTGATAATTCATGGAATGTTATTCTGGACTTAGAAAAAAATTATTCTTTTATAAGAGCTATTAAGTTTCGAAGAAATCATGGAAAGTCTGCAGCATTGCATGTAGGATTTCAGCAGGCTTCAGGTGAAGTTGTAATAACCATGGATGCCGATCTGCAAGATAGTCCTAATGAAATACCAGAACTTGTCAAAAGAATATCTTTAGAAAATTTAGATCTAATAAGCGGATGGAAGAAAAAGCGTTACGATCCCATTTCTAAAACTATACCAACAAAATTATTTAATTGGGCAGCCCGCAGAATGTCTGGAATTAAACTTCATGATTTTAACTGTGGTCTCAAGGCATATAAAAACGAAGTTGTTAAAAATATTCAGGTTCAAGGGGAGATGCATCGATATATTCCTGTATTAGCCAAGATGTCAGGTTTTGCCAATATCGGTGAACAAGTAGTCGAGCATCAAGCTAGAAAATATGGCACGACTAAATTTGGTTTAAATCGTTTTATTAATGGAATGCTTGATTTAGTCACTTTAAGCATGGTAAGTCGCTTTCAACGTCGTCCAATGCATTTTTTTGGAACACTAGGAACTTTGATGTTTGTTGCTAGTGGTGCTGCTCTTTTAGCCATGGGAGGTATAAAATTATATCGATTAACTCAAGGGTTAAGACCAGGATTGGTTGCAGATGATCCTTGGTTTTATATTTTCCTAACCGCAATGGTTTTGGGAACACAATTATTTTTGACGGGCTTATTGGCTGAATTGATGCTAAGGCAGAGCAATAAAAAAGTTCATTATTCTATTTCTCAGGTTCTGAATGTAAAAGAGTAAGAAGGCTAAATGCGTTTTTCACTAATTTCCCCAACATTTGACAGACCGGAAGAAGTTCAGGAATTTATACTTTCTGTTTCAAAGATAAATTACTCTCAAGATTCTTTTGAAGTTATATTGGCAGATGGCACCCCTGGCGACACGTTAAGGCCTATTATCGAGCAAGAGAGTAAAAAGTGTAACCTGCCAATTAGGGTGATTCATGAGGAATATTTACCTGTTTCAGATGCAAGAAATGCTGCGGCAGAAATAGCACATGGTGAATATTTAATATTTTTTGATAGCGACTGTATAATACCCAGAGATTATTTGAATGAAATAGATAATGGTTTGAGAGCTTCTTCGTGGGAGGTTTTTGGGGGTCCTGATGCGGCTCCTCCAGAATTCAGTGCGTTACAAAAAGCTATTAGTTTTAGCATGACAAGTTTTTGGACAACAGGTGGAATTCGCGGTGGGAGAATATCTACCTCAAAATATTATCCTAGAGGCTTTAATATGGGTGTAAAAAAAGATATTTTCATTAAAATGAAAGGCTTTGATACTGATTTTAAAACTGGTGAGGATGTAGAATTAAGTATTCGTCTAGTTAATGCTAAATATAAAGTTGGACTCATTTCTAAGGCGTTTGTTTTCCATAAGAGAAGGTCAACACTGTTAGGTTTTTATAAACAAGTTAGAAGGTTTGGTGGAGCCCGTTGGCATTTATCCCGGAAGCATGAGGGACAATTAAAACTCACCCACATGTTTCCTGTATTTCTCATTTTCTTTTTACTTCTAAGTTTTTTATTGGTATTGAACAATTTAATTTATCCTTTATCTGTCGGGGTGTTTTATTTCTTAATTCCTTTTATCTTAAGTGGTATCAAGAATAAATCGCTTGTGGTCGGTATTTTTTCAATTATAACCACTTTTGTCATGATGCTCGGATACGCTTTTGGTTTCTTGGAGGCGTTATTTGGAGGAAGGGCTCATAAGAGGCGCGGCTAAATCTACTTTGGGTATATTTGGATTATGATAATACACATTGTCCATGGGGCTAATTTGGACCGCTTAGGTATTCGTCAATTGGATATTTATGGAAGTAATACCTTGGAAGATCAGGTTCCAATATTAAAGGGTTGGTTAGATAAATATTGGCCAAATGTTGAATTGAAATCTTTTCAAAGCAATATTGAAGGAGAAATCATCAATTACTTAAATTCAAATGATGGACCTGGCAATGCATTTATTATTAATCCTGGTGCTTTTACTCATACTTCAGTAGCTATTTCTGATAGTGTAGCTGGCATTCAAAGCTCAGTTTTAGAAGTTCACTTAAGCCATACATATGCTAGAGAGTCATATAGAAGACATTCACTTCTTGCTGATTATACATGCGGTACAATATCTGGTTTAGGCTGGATTGGATACCGCCTTGGTATTGAGGCACTTTTGAGTATTGATGATGATTGATGAGGATTGATATATGAATAGATTCATCCGATGAAATGGACTCTTGCAATTAAGCAATTTGAAAACTATTTGAGACTTGAACGTGGTCTTAGTTCAAATACAATAGAGGCATACAGTCGTGATATAGGAAAATTGGCATTGTGGGCAGAACCTTTAGATGATAGTTGTTTGACAATTGATAAGAATACAATAAGGTCATTTATTCAAGGGTTAGCGAGTGAAGGTAAATCAGCAAGAACGCAGGCTAGAATGCGCAGTGCGTTAAGGACATTTTATATTTTTTTAAAGGAAGAAGAGTTGAGAGAAGACAGTCCTATCGAAGGCCTTGCCTCTCCTCAGATTGGCAGAAAGCTCCCGATTTATCTTTCTATTGATGAGATGGAGGCTTTAATTAGCGCTATCGATAGGTCAATGCCCCAAGGTGAAAGAGATTATGCTATAGTTGAAACCCTATACGCTTGTGGTTTGAGAGTTAGCGAATTAATCAATCTTAAGATTAGAGATATCTATCAAAGTGATGGATTAATCAGGGTTATTGGAAAAGGAAATAAGGAAAGAATTGTGCCGATATATCCTAAAGCTCTAAATGCCATATATCGTTATATAAAAGAAATTAGAAGTCATGTCGAGGTGCAAAAAGGTTTTGAAGATTTTGTTTTTCTAAATCAGCGCGGTAAGACACTAAGTCGAGTTTATGTCTTTAAACGTATTGCATCATTGGCCTCTAAAGCTGGAATTAAAAAGAGAATTGGACCACACACATTGCGTCACACTTTTGCTACTCATCTAATTCAGAATGGAGCAGATATCATCGTCATTCAATCTCTTCTAGGTCATGAGAGTATCACCACAACCGAAATTTACACACACCTTGAACAGAGTCACCTTAGGGAGACAGTTTTGAAATTTCATCCTAGAGGTTAATGTTTTCCTTTTTTCGAATAAAATAGTTCCAAACAACTGAACCATTATAAAGTCCATGCTCGGGCCATGCTTTTTTTTGATTACTTGGGCTAAAAGCAAATTCGCTAAACATTTTATAAAAGGAAAAGTGGGCTTTGATAACTGAAATGAGATGTTGTGGTTGTCTTCTGAATAAAAATAATGCTCCTGCAGCAGCATCGAAAAAAAGACGACCTGAAATGATTCTCAAAGCAACTATTGTTGGTGCGTTTTTAACAATAATCAAAAGACTATTTCTAAAATTTAAATATGTTTTTTGCGGAGATATGGCGCCAAGTGTTCCTCCTCCAACATGAAAAACAGAGGAACTGGTGCAACATTCGATATCATAGCCTTTAAGGTTCATACGCCAGCACAAATCTATCTCTTCCATATGCGCAAAAAGCCTTTCATCTAATAATCCAGATTCAAAAAATGCTGAAACTCTAATCATTAAACATGCTCCGGAAGCCCAAAATATTTTCGAAAATTCAGGGGAATCATATTGGCCTTTATCTTCTTCGGTATCGTCAAAAACACGTCCTCGAGCAAATGGATAGCCCCATTTATCTAATAATCCTCCTGCCGCTCCAGCATATTCAAAATTATTCGGTTTATGAAAATCAAGAATTTTAGGTTGAATAGCTCCTAAACTAGCCTCTTTTTCCATACGTTTTTCCAAAGGGTCTAGCCACCCTTCTTGCGGCTCTACATCTGAATTTAGGAGAACAGAAAATTGGAGATGTGGATACTTTTCTTTTATAATACGAAGCGCTCTGTTGTATCCTCCTGAATATCCTAAATTTTTCCCTATTTCTATAAATACGACCTCAGGGTGATGAAGATGCATATAATTTTTGGAGTCATCTGTGCTACCATTATCCGCAACTACAATTAGAGCTTTTCTTGTTCTCTCGATGACAGAGGGTAAAAACTTCTCAAGCCATTTTTTTCCATTCCAGTTTAAAATAATCACAGATGTTTTCATCGCCCACCCCCATTAAAGAAAATATTATTATCTATTCTCGATCCAAATTCGCTCGATTTTCCGGCTCCATCGTCATCAATATCATTGGTCATATAACTTCTTTTTTGAATGGCAATTCTCCATTTTGTATTCTTTATTTCACCTATTGCATCGGAATGTAGTAATTCATAATTTCTTCCGGCAACTGCATAATTAGCAAAAACAAAAAGTTTGTTGATTTGATAAGGGGCGTTCGGTGCTTCTAAAGTATTGTATTGCCATATTTCAAATGGGTAGCCATCACTTTCAAATGGTCTTTTTTCTGTAAGAGTGGGGGGGCCGTATTGAAGAAATATCCGCCCTCGATCTGTTGCATATCCTGAAACTGCTCGGCTTGAATATTTTTTTTCTACTTCATTTAAAATATTGAGATATTTCTTAGCTTCTTCAAAAGATTTAACCGGATTTCTGGACTCCCAGAAATACTGAATAAACCTTTGCTTTATAGTATCATTCTTGGAGTCACTTAAATACTCAATTTGCTTTCTTTCTAAACCGCTAGCTATTGGATATAATCCATTTATGTACCAATTTAATTTTTCACCGAGACCAATAGTTTCGGACCATTTTGAGTCTATTGCATCAGAGATTTTTGATGGATCAATATCATTTGGGTTTATTCTAAAAAATTCAATACTTTGTTTTGGGTAATAGAGTGGATCCATTTTTTCAATATTTAGAACAGATCTTATTTCGTAATGCCCACTCGCGAGGTCTTTTATTTTTAATGAACTTAGAAGACTTTTTTTATCTGATGACTCATTATTTTTAATACGATTTACTGCACCAAATCCTTCAATTGCTGAATTGGTTTTTAAAGAAAAAAGTTGATATGAATAATAAGATTTTTGATTTTTCGGGACCTGATAAGCTTCGGTATAGAATTTTAATATATTATCATCTCCATAAAAAGAGGCTACACCAAATTGAGGCCGAGCTCCCAAAGGGTTATCAAATTGGTTCTCTACAAATCTTAATGGGGCCAAAGAAGATTTTCCCTCAATATCTGTAATTATAAACATCCCTGATAAGGTGTCAGTAATGGTGTCACCAACTCCATATAAAACGTTTAATTCGAGCTTTCCAGTATCAGCGCCAAGAAATATGCTTTGACTAATTGTATATTGATTTTTTGCTGAGTCTCGCTTTGGGCAGATGAGTTTTATTTTATCAATATCAATAATATTTTGTGAAGATTTTTCAGTCAAATAAGTAAGGAAAGTAATATGAGGTGACTTATCATTTTCTGCTTGATAATATAAATTTTTTGCATTTACAGAAATGCATATTTGTAGGTAAGGATCATTCTCCGTATCCCAGTATGGTGTTACATCTATACCGATAGGTATATCAATATTTTTATTACTATTTGCATTTTGCGCTAGTAGTAAAGATGTGTAGAGTAGAAATAGTCCAAAAAGCATCTTTTTCATAAGCACGAAGTTACGTACTTTTGCCGCGGAAGATTGGCAGAGTGGTCGATTGCGGTAGTCTTGAAAACTATTGACTGTAA
>MDSW01182960.1_pt1 | contig 85788 bp, 94 predicted proteins | sample 811171 | NCBI WGS metagenome assembly MDSW01 (sample SAMN05326641, study PRJNA326480) | marine metagenome | isolation source: seawater | place: Atlantic Ocean: North West | collected 2012
AAAAAAGTCAAAAATTTTTTAAAAAATCAAACAGTTCTAATTACGGGAGCTGGTGGTAGCATAGGTAGCGTTTTGGCAAAGGCTATTTCTAAGTTTAATATAAAAAAACTTATTCTTTTAGATGTAAATGAAAATGCTATTTACAATTTAAGCCAAGACTTTGAGATAGGAATAAGAAAAAATATCATAAAGCTTTCTTGCTCTAATATAAGAAACCACGATGAAATGGAAAAGGTTTTCATAAAATATAAACCAGATATTATTTATCATGCTGCTGCTCTAAAACACGTTTCTATTTGCGAAGAAAATGTTTCTGAAGCAATAAGGACTAATATATTTGGAACTGACCTTCTTTCAGGTTTTGCCCAAAAATATTTATCTAAATGCTTTATATTAATTTCAACAGATAAAGCTGTAAGTCCTTCTAGTGTTATGGGAGCTACTAAAAAAATTGCTGAAAATATTATCCAGTCTAAAGACAGATTTTCTTTATTTACTACAAGATTTATTACAGTAAGATTTGGTAATGTGCTTGGTTCTCAAGGTTCTGTGGTTCCACACTTTAAAAAGCAAATAGCAAAAGGAGGGCCGTTGACAGTAACACATAAAAATGTTTCTAGGTTTTTTATGACAATTGAAGAAGCGGTGGCGTTGGTGTTAAATGCAACACTTGAACAATTTTATTCTAAACATGAATCAAGAGGAAGTATAAGTGTTTTAAATATGGGTGCTTCTATAAAAATAGATATATTAGCTAAGCAGATGATAAAAACAGCTGGCCTAACACCCAACAAAGATATTAAAATAAAGTATACTGGTTTGAAAAAAGGTGAAAAGATGCACGAGAACCTTTATAGTTCTGAAGAAAAGAAACTAGATATTGGAGATAAAGGTTTTTTCTTAGTAAAAAGTAAAGTTCCTTCAGAGAGTAGTATAAAAAAGACCTTACTTAGCTTGAAAAAATCTTGTAGTTATATTAATAATAACGCTAAGAAAAACCTTTTCAAAATTATTAGAAAAAAAATATGAAAAATCTGCTCACAATAAAAAGAAGTCTTATATCAGTTTCAGATAAGAGTAACATAACAAAATTAAGTAGAATTTTAGTAGGAAAAAATATAGAAATTATATCTACTGGAAATACATATAAAATACTTTCGAAAAAAAGTATAGAAGCAAAAAAAATAGAAAAAATTACTAATTTTAAGGAAATATTAAATGGTAGGGTTAAAACATTGCACCCTAGTATTTTTGGAGGGATACTTGCAGATTTCAATAATGAAAAGCATATAAAGGAAATCAATGCCTTAAAAATACAAGGCATACAACTAGTCATTGTAAATTTATATCCATTTGTAGAGACTATAAAGTCAACCAAGTCTATTACAAAATGCATAGAAAATATAGATATAGGAGGTCCTTCATTAATAAGAGCTGCCGCAAAAAATTTTGCATCAACCTGTGTAGTTGTAGATATTAAAGATTATGAATTAATTATTGATGAGCTTAACAAATATAATGGCATTAGCTTAAAGTTAAGAAAAATGTTAGCACTAAAGGCATTTAAAAAGACTATGAATTATGATCTAGAAATATTCAAATGGTTTGAAAGTAATATAGTAGAAAAAAATGAAAAAGACTTTTTTTTATTTGGAAATAAAATTAATAACTTGAGATATGGTGAAAACCCTCATCAGTCTGCAAGTATTTACAGTTACAACTTAAGCAATAACAAGAGTTTTTATAAACAATTAAATGGTAAGAGTTTATCTTTCAATAATCTAAATGATATCAAGGCCACATTATCTTTATTATCAGAGTTTAATGATCCTGCTGCAGTAATAGTTAAACACGCTATTCCGTGTGGCGTAGCCGAAGGAAAAAACGCTCTGTTTGTTTGGAAAAAGTCACTTTCAGCAGATAAGTTAAGTGCTTTTGGAGGAGTTGTTGCTTTTAATAGGACTGTAGACAAAAATTTAGCAAAAGAATTAAACAAAATATTTTTAGAAGTTGTAGCAGCTATATCTTTTACTAGTGAAGCCTTGAAGATACTAAAAGAAAAACCTAACCTTAGAGTAATAGAAATAAAAAGATTAAAAGATTTCAAAGTAAAAAAACCTAAAACTGTAGTAACAATGCCTGATATTTTTTTAGTACAAGAGAGTGATATGTATTCTATTAAAAAGAAAGATTTAAAAGTTGTCTCTAAAATAAAACCAACAAAAAAACAGATTGAAGATCTTGTTTTTGCAAATAAAGTAGTTAAGCATGTAAGGTCTAATGCTATAGTTATTGCCAAGAATAAGGTAACTTTAGGTATAGGCTCAGGCAATACTAGCAGGGTAGACTCAGTTAACTTTGCATTACTAAAGGCCAATAGATCTAATGAAAAAGGTAATACTATAAGTTTAAAAGGAGCAGTTATGGCTTCAGATGCTTTTTTCCCATTTCCTGATAGTATTCTTATTGCTAGCAAATCAGGTGTTAAAAGCATAATTCAACCTGGAGGCTCTATAAAAGATAAGGCAGTTATTAAGGAAGTGGACGAAAAAAAATTATCGATGGTTTTTACAAATAAGAGATCATTTACTCATTAATTTTTAATATTTAAATTTTTGTTTTATATAAAAAAATAAATCCTACTATTAAAAATAAAATAATAGAAGCCATACCAGCTTTTTGGCTTTCAAAAAGTGTAGTTAAAGAAGCAACTAAAAGAGGTCCTAAGAAATTAGTTGCTTTACCTGAGACAGCATAAAGCCCAAACATATTATTTAAGTTTTTTTCTTGAGATATTTTTAGTAAAGTAGTTCTACTACTAGATTGAACTGATCCTATAAAAAATCCTATTGACACGCCTAATAGCCAAAAAAGTATTTTACTTTCTATTAGAAGAATAATAGTACAAATACAAATCAATGAAACAAGGGAAATAAGAATTACACTTTTACTTCCTACCTTGTCTTCTAAATATCCTAATATATAAGCTCCTAACCCTGCAGAAATATTTAAGGCAATTCCAAAATAAATTATTTCATTAAAATTAAACCCAAAGTTTCCTGAAGCATAAATTCCACCAAAACTAAAAAGTGTTATTAAGCCATCGGTATAAAACATTCTGGCAATTAAAAACTTCAATATGTTTTGATTTTTTAAAGAGCTAAATATTTTTAAAAAAAAGTTTATATTAAATAAAATTTTATTATTTCTCAATTTATTAGATTTATAACTATATAAAAAAGGAATACTAAATAATAAGTACCAAATTCCAACAATAAATCCACAAGCTCTGATATGTTCATAATCATTTTTATCCAAACCGTATAGATTCTGGTTTGGTAATATTAAAGTTATTAATACTAAAAGCAAACATACTATTCCTCCTAAGTAGCCAAATGCCCAGGCTGTTCCAGAAGTTTGGCCTATTGATTTTTCATTTTTAAAATCTAATAGTTTTGAGTTATAAAATATCTGACTTAACTCAAAAAACGTATTGGTTATTAAAATTATTATCAAAGTATAAAAAATAAATTCATTAATTGGCTTAGCAAACCACAGCAATAAGCAACCTATACTAATTACTATAGTAGCTAAAATCATAAAGTATCTGGAAAAATTTCGATTTAAATCGCCGGTTTGTCCTAGAATTGGCCCAAGAACTGCTACTATAAAACCGGAAGCAGCTAAAGTCCATCCCCAAAGTGCGGTACCAGAAATTTTAGAATTTGCTATAACATTTACAAAATAATTAGAAAATATAAAAGTAATTATAACTGTTGAATAAGGAGAATTAGCCCAGTCGAACAAATAAAAATAAAATTTTTTTTTATCTATTTTTTTCATTTTTATTTCTTTTTAGTTCTTCTAGTGTTTTACTAATTAATGTTGCCCTAAAAGCATTACTTTTATATATATTAATTGATTTGCTTATTAGTTCAGGATTAAAAACTGATAACCTTCTCCAGTATTCATTTACATTTTCAAGTGTATAGCCTGCATTAAATGCTAACTTCAAACCTTCAATATCTGCCTCTATTTCTTTTTTTTCATTAGTCCAAATAAATAAGCTTTTAGCTTCTCTAATTTTAGGTTTATCTAAATAGTTGATGCCCATATAATTGGCTTCTGAAGCACTAAATGATCTGTAATGATAAATATTATGAGCAATCTCGTGTCCAATTAAGAATGCTATTTCATCAATAGTACGAGCTAGTTTTATAGCTGCTAAAGTAATAAAAACTTTATTCCCATCGGCAAAAGCATTAGGAGCACCTGATGGAATTGGTTGCACATTGTAGACACAACCTTTAATACCAGTAATATTTTTTTTTATTACTTTATTATTCCTCAATAGAGTTAAATGAATTTCGTTAGACTCTTTTAGATTTTTATTAAGTAACTTTCTAAAATTTCTTGTACTTTTATTGTTAATTTCTATGACTATATCATTCTTCTTTAAACCTTCAATGAATGCAGGGCTATCTTTAGCAACTGAAATAATAATAGGAAAGTTATCCACACCATATTTTTTAAAATATTTTTTTTCAATTTTACTGTTAAAAATATCTATAAAAATTTTATGATCTTTTTCTGGCACATCATTTATGTCAGCATATATTAAGCCGTATAACTTTGTATTATTTAAGACACATTTTTTTTTATTTTTAATTAAAATAGGCCATGAAACTTGATGTAATAATTGAGAAGCTTTCATCATTTCATTTATTAAAATTTTTTTTTGGATAAGAATTTCTTTTTTTTCTTCATTACTGATACTATTATCACTAATATTAGTGTTATATTTTGAACAGGAACTTATAATTATTACTGTTATGATAAATAGAAAAATTTTACAATGCATAATTGAACTACTTAATTATTTTATTTATAATAAGCTATTATGTTAAAAAAAAAACCTAAAGTTTTTATTACAAGAAGACTGCCTAGAAAAATAGAAACTAGGATGATGGAACTATTTGATACAACTTTAAATGAGAAAGATGTTTTATTAAATGAAGAAGAACTAATAAATGTTTTTAAAAATTATGACATCATTGTTCCTTCCATAGCAGATAATATATCAGATAGGGTAATAAATAGTGCTAGTTCCAGTACTAAGCTAATTGCTAATTTTGGTGCAGGTATTGACCATATTGACCTAGAGAGTGCTAAAACTAAGCAAATTATAGTAACTAACACACCGGGGCTCCTAGCAGAAGATACAGCGGATCTAGTTTTAGCGCTGATTTTAGCTCTACCAAGAAGGCTTTACGAAGGGTCTAAAGTTGTAGCAGAAGGAAAATGGAATGGATGGAGTCCCACTAAGATGCTAGGGGGAAGAATTAATGGTAAAAGGTTAGGGATTATAGGTATGGGGCGCATAGGACAAGCAATAGCAAAACGAGCGAAGGCCTTTGGTATATCTATTCATTATAATAATAGAAAAAAATTGCATTCTCAAATAGAAGAAACAGTAGAAGCAACTTATTGGAAAAATTTAGATGAGATGATTAAAAGAATGGATATATTATCAATAAATTGTCCACTTACTAAAGAAACAAGAGGATTGATGTCTGCAGAGAGGCTCTCATTAATGATGCCAAATTCATATATTATAAATTCTTCAAGAAGTGAAATTATTGATGAAAAGGCTTTAGCGAGATTAATTAAAGACAAGAAAATAGCTGGAGCAGGACTGGATGTTTTTAGCAGTGAAAAGAAACGTAATATAGAACTCCTTAATTTGCCTAATACAATATTAATTCCTCATATGGGATCAGCTACAGTTGAAGGAAGAATAGAAATGGGAGAAAAAGTTATAATAAATATAAAAACATTTATAGACGGACATAACCCACCAAATAGAATTATATAAAGATAATTTTGTCTTCTTTATGTAAGCTTAGTATGGAATACATCCCAATGGGCTTAATATTTAAACACTTATTTAAATTAAGAGTATCTACTTCTAGAAAGTCCATAGCAGTAGTGCAATAGTAAAACTTAATTTTTAAATCTTTACAATAAGAAAAAAGTTCTTTTATAGAAGGCATTTTTTTCTTTTTCAGTCTATTATTTAAGTTCTTATTATAGGATTTTTCCCAATCTGCACTTATATAATTACAAGCATAACCTGTTACAAAAATAGTTACCTGTTTATCAATAGCTTTTAAAGAACTTGCCAAAGACAATGCATAATGAAATTTATAAGAGTCTTCACTAAAAATAATAATTAAAAAATTAGATTCTAAATTTTTTATCAATTAATTCTCTTTGCTACAAAAACTACAATTTGGATCTTTATTAATTTTAAGGGTTCTAAAGTTATTATTTAATAAGTCATAAATATTCAAAAAGCCAGCTAGAGACTTTCCTATACCTAAAATTTCTTTAACTACTTCAGTGGCCTGAATGGATCCTAAAAAGCCAGCCACACTTCCTAAAACTCCATTAGCTGAGCAATTATTAAGTTCTGAATTATCAGGCTCTTTTGGGAAAAGGCACCTAAAGCATGGAAGTGCTATTGGTGATTTTTTCCATGTAGATATTTGGCCTTCAAATTTTGTAATTGCAGCTGAAACAAGAGTTTTATTTAAGCGAAAGCATGCATCTGATACTAAATACCTAGTTTTAAAATTATCACTGCCATCAGCTACTATATGATTTTTTTTTATTAGTTCCTCTACATTTCTTTCAGTTATTTTATCGTTAATTTCTATAATATTTATTGATGGGTTTATGTTTTTGATAAATTTTTTTGCACTACTAACTTTTGTATTTCCTATCTCAGAGGTATTATGAATAACTTGTCTTTGTAAATTTGATAAATCAACTTTGTCATTGTCAACTATAGTTATATTCCCTACACCACTGGCTGCTAGATACATTAGAACTGGACTTCCTAATCCACCAATTCCTATTATAAGCACTTTGGATGCAAGCAATTTTTTTTGGCCAGCTCCTCCAATTTCAGGCAAAATAATATTCCTAGAGTATCTTTCAATTTCTTGTTCTGTTAAGTTCATTTTTAATCTTGAGTTATAGACCTGTTGACCCAAACCCTTTTTTACCTCTTTTAGTTTTACTATCTATTTTTTTTACATAATTTATTTTGGCTTTGTATATAGGAGCTACGATTAATTGAGCAACTTTCATTCCTGGAAGAATATGAAAGTTATGTTGTCCCAAATTAATTAATATTACTTTTATTTCTCCTCTATAATCACTATCAATAGTTCCGGGACTATTTAGTACGGAAATACCATTTTTAGCAGCTAATCCAGACCGAGGTCTTATCTGTCCTTCAAACCCATTAGGTATCTCTATTATTAATCCAGTCGGCACAGTAGTATAGTCCATAGATTTTAAAATTACTTTATTGTTTATTGCTGCTTTTAAGTCAAGTCCAGCAGCTTCGCCAGACCCATACTCAGGTTTGTTTGCCAAGTTGTTTAATATTTGAATATTAAGGTTTAATACTTTCATTTATTTAACTTAAAAGTGGATATATGGCTTCATAAATTATTTTTTTTGCAAGTTTTTCTTTAGACATTCTTTCATATTTCAAATATGTGCCTTTCTCATTAATGATATTTACAGAATTTTTAGAGCTTCCTAAAACATTATTTTTCTCTGATACATTATTTGCTATTATTACATCACACTTTTTTTGTTTTATTTTTTTAATGGCATTTTCTTCTAATTTATTAGTTTCTGCTGCAAAGCCTACAACTAGTCTAGGACGTTTCTTATGGCATGAAATAGTTTTTAATATATCAGGATTATTTGTTAATTTGATATTAAAAAAATTACTCGTTTTTTTTATTTTATCAGTATTAACTTTTGTTTTCCAATCTGTTACGGCTGCAACGGAAATAAACAAGTCTCTAGGTATTTTTTTTAAACACGCTTTATACATTTCATCAGCTGTTCTAACTTGAATAAAATTATTTAAATTTTTTGGTATTTCTAGGTTTGTGGGTCCGGAAACTAAAGAAACTCTAGCACCTTGATCAACTAGTTCTTTAGCTAGCATATAACCTTGAATACCTGATGATTTATTGCTAATAAACCTAACTGGATCAATCGGTTCTTGAGTAGGTCCAGCAGTGATAAGTACATCTAAGTTTTTAAATAATGGCTTAGTACTTAATTCATTATGTATGGTCTTAAAAATTGTTTCGGGTTCGGCCATTCTTCCTAGCCCATAATCACCACAAGCAAGATCTCCTTTTTTTCCATATAAAAATTTATATCCTATTTTTTTAAGCTTATTGATATTTTTTTGAGTAATTTCATTGTTTAGCATATTGGTATTCATAGAAGGTGCGAAAAAAATTTTTTTTCGGGTGGCTAATATTACGGAACTAGCTAAATCATCTGAGAGACCACAAGCAACTTTTGAAATGAAGTTTGCGGATGCAGGAACAACTAATATTAAATCATGTATTTTTGCCAGATTAATATGTCCCATCTCTGTCTCGTCTGTTAAATCAAACAAATCTTCATAAATTTTGTTTCCTGACAATGAGGAAACTGATAGAGGAGTTATAAACTTCTTCGCTGAAGAGGTCATTATTGTATTAATCTCATAATCATGATCTTTTAGTAACCTAATAAGATAAAGAGTTTTATATGCAGCAATGCTACCTGTAATTATTAAAAGTATTTTTTTTTTTAACATTTTAAACTTTACTAAATATATTTAGAATAGCTATACCACCTAAATATCTAGTTTCACTATAACAAAAAAAACCAATTTTGTTAAAAATATTCTTTAATTCAGGGTTTTGAGGAAAGGTTTGAATAGAATCTACTAAATATTGGTAAGCATCTTGATTTTTAGCTACAATTTTTCCTATTTTAGGTATTACTTTGTCAGAATAAATATCATATAAACTTTTTATAGACTTATTATAAGAAGGAGAAAACTCTAAACAGTAAATTTTACCCCCATATTTCAAAATTCTATAACATTCTTTTATTGCCTTTTCAATATTAGAGAAGTTTCTTAAACCAAAAGATAAAGTAATCAAATCAATACAATTATCTTCTATAGCCATTTGCTCTGCTGAACCATTTATATAAGATATATTATCAACTATATTCTTTTTTCTTGAATATTGCATCATGTTGAAACTTAAATCATAAATTATAATAGAACTATCAGAGAACTTTTTAGATAATAGAAAACTAATATCACCTGTGCCTCCTGCTAAATCTAAAATTACGCTAGGTTTGGTTCCTTTGATTTTATTTACAAGATCCTTCTTCCAAAACCTATGTAACCCAAAACTCATTAGATCATTCATTAAATCATACTGTTTTGAGGCGCTGTTAAAAAGTTTTTTAATCAAAATTTTTTTTGTTTTTGATGCAACTATTTTTTTTCCAAAATTTGTTTTATTCATTTCTTTATTTATTATAAATTATATATTATGCCAGAATTACCAGAAGTTGAAACAGTTTGTAGAGGTTTATTTAAAAAGATAAATAATCTAAAAGTTTTAGATGTTCAGTTAATAAATAAGAAATTAAGATATAACATTGAGCCTAAAAAAATAAGAAAAATTATAAATAAAAAAGTAAAGGGAGTTATAAGAAGAGGCAAAAATGGCATAATATTATTTTCTAATAACTTAGCTCTAAACTTTCATCTAGGCATGACTGGAAAATTTATTATTTTAGAAAGAGAAATAGTATTAAAAAAACATGATCACTTAGTTATAGAGTTTAATAAAAAAATAAGTCTTGTTTATAATGATGTAAGAAAGTTTGGATATCTTAAAATAGAAGAAACTCCTTTAGATATTATTAATTATAAAAACTTAGGAGTAGAACCTTTGATAATTAATTTTTTTATACAAGAGCTTTTTGATACAATTAAGAAGAAGAGTGCAAATATAAAATCAATATTGTTAGATCAGAGTTATATATGTGGAATAGGTAATATTTACGCATGTGAAATACTATTTAAAGCAAAAATTTCACCCTATAAAAAAGGCTATAAATTAAAAAAGAAAGAGTTTATTAGTTTAATGTTTGCGATAAAGGATATATTGAGCCTTGCAATTATAAAAGGGGGATCTAGCATAAAAGATTTTATTAAAACAGACAGTGAATTAGGCTATTTTCAAACCGAGTTTAAAGTATATGATAGAGAAGGAAAACCTTGTTATAATTGTAATAGATTAATAGAAAGACAAAAACAGAATGGTAGATCTAGTTTCTATTGTAAAGGTTGTCAAAATTTTTAGTTTAGGAGGATAAATTGAATTATAAAAATATAAAATATGCAGAACAAAATAAAGTGGCTATTATACAGCTACACAGACCTAAATTCTTAAATGCATTATGTGATGAACTAATTGAGGAGTTATCAAATGCATTAGATTATGCCAATAGCAACAACGATATACATGTTGTCATACTTAAGGGGAGTGAAAAGGCTTTTGCTGCAGGTGCAGATATTAGTGAAATGAAAAATTTAACACTTTTATCTCATATAAAAGAAGACTTTATAGCAAAATGGGAAAAAATAAGTACATTTAAAAAGCCTATAATAGCATCTGTTGCAGGTTATGCTCTTGGTGGGGGATGTGAGATAGCAATGATGTGCGATATTATAATAGCAGCCGATAATGCGAAATTTGGACAACCAGAAATAAATTTAGGAACGATCCCTGCTGCCGGAGGCACTCAAAGGCTTGTCAAAGCTGTTGGAAAGTCAAAAGCAATGGAGCTAGTTTTGTCTGGAGGTATTATAGATGCAAAGGAGGCTTTAGATTTCGGCTTAATATCAAAATTAGTTCCATTAAATGATCTTGATAATCAGACTGCTTTGTTAGCAAATAAAATAGCAAAAAAATCTTTGCCTATATTGATGCTTGCAAAAGAGGCTGTTTTGAAGTCATTTGAAAGTAACCTTAAGGAAGGTATGGTTTTTGAAAGAAAACTTTTCCAATCTACCTTTGCACTTGAAGATAGAAAAGAAGGCATGGAAGCTTTTTTAAATAAAAGACCCCCAAATTTCAATAATAATTAATAATTTTTATCATTGAAAAATAAAAAAAATTGTATATTGTATGAAAACTAGGAGATAATTATGGCAAATACAAGTTCAGCTAAGAAAAAAGTAAGAGTAATAGAAAGAAAAACTCAAACAAGAGAAATGTACAAAAATAAAATAAAAACCTATATTAAAAAAGTCGAATCATTAATATCGCAAAAAGACCAGAAATCTGCATCAGAATTACTTAAAAAAGTGGATCCAAAATTACAAGCTTCTAAAAATAAAAACATTTTATCCAAAGCAAAAATTTCTAGAATACAAAAAAGACTGAATTCAAGGATTGTACAGTTAAAAAAAAAATAATTTAAATTTTATCTTTTAAACTTTTATCTAATCTATATCTTTATTACATAATAAAAATTTATTGTTTTAACACAAAAAAACATGTTTTTTTGTGTATGGGAGAGCTTTGTGGAAGATTTTGAGGTTGCTAAGTTAAAGAAAGAAGAAATAACACATTTAAAAAAGCTTTTTTTTGAAGTTCAATCTTGTCTAGTGCAAGAGATAGGGCAATTAGCATTTAAAAGTTGGCTGTCAAGACTTAGTATTTTAAAATTAAAAAATGGTGTTTTATATTTTTCCTTGCCCTCTCCTTTTCTTGCTGACTGGGTAATTCCCCACTACAGTAGCAAAATAGAGTCTATTAGTAGAAAATTTTTTAAAAATATTAAAAAAATAAAAATAGTGGTTGATGGCTCAGGAATAGACGCTGTATCAGAGGATTTTGCAGACTTTTCAAAACTGACTGACAAATCAAATATTAAGAGTAGTTTGTTGTCACCTATTGATCCTAGGTTTAATTTTAAAAATTTTGTAGTCGGAAAATCAAATGAGTTTGCATTTGCTGCAGCAAAAAAAGTAGCTGAAAATAATAAAGTTTTTTTTAATCCTCTTTATCTATTTGGAGGTGTGGGATTAGGTAAGACACACCTAATGCATTCTGTGGCTTGGGATATTCAAGAAAGAACCCCCAAAAGAAAAGTTGTATATTTGTCAGCTGAAAAATTCATGTATGAGTTTGTGAAATCATTAAGACATAAAGATACTATGACATTTAAGGATAAATTTAGATCAGTAGACGTTTTGATGATAGATGATATACAATTTATAGCTGGAAAGGATAGTACTCAAGAGGAATTTTTTCACACATTTAATGCCTTAGTTGATCAAAATAAACAAATAATCATAAGTGGTGACCGACCTCCTTCAGAGCTAGATGGAGTGGAAGAAAGACTTAGATCTAGATTAAGTTTTGGTATAGTGGGGGAAATTCATAAGGCAGATTACGAGTTAAGGTTAAGCATACTGAAGACAAAAGCAGAAGCAAATAAAAAAATAAAAATAGGTAAAGAAATTATAGAATTATTAGCTAAAAAAATTACTTCTAATGTAAGAGAGTTAGAGGGTTCCTTTAGAAGGTTATGCGCTCATGTAGAGCTAGTAAATAGCCCAATTAATATAGATATAGCTAAGCAATTGCTTCATGATATATTAAGAGCTAATGATAGAAGAGTTACAGTGGAGGAAATACAAAAAAAAGTATCTGAATATTTTAATATTAAATTAAGTGATATGGTTTCAATAAGAAGATCAAGAGTTGTTGCAAGGCCAAGACAGGTAGCAATGTATTTGTCTAAAACTAGTACTCCAAAATCTCTTCCTGAAATAGGTAAACTATTTGGTGGAAGAGACCACACAACTGTAATACATGCCGTTAAAAAAGTAGAACAGCTTTGTGAAATTGATATTGCATTTTATGAGCATATAAAAGTTTTAAAAAGATCCTTAGGTTTATAGAGGTATATTATAGGATTTTATTTACAACCACTTTATGATACTATATATAGTGTATATATTTTTTTATAACACAATGTCATATTAAAAATAGGTATTATGCATGAAAGCTACGATAGAAAAAAAGAAGTTAATGCAGTCTCTTGCCCACCTTCACGGGGTAGTTGAAAAAAGAAACACTATACCAATATTGGGTAACGTACTACTGGAAGCTAAGGATAATACATTGTCTCTTGCTGCTACGGATATGGAAATAGCAGAATTACAAAATATTTCTTGTAGAGTTGAACAAAGCGGTTCTATTACTACACCAGCACATGTCCTACATGATATAGTTAGAAAACTTCCAGAAACATCTGTAATAGAATTAGAGAGTACAGAAGGTAAAAAGTTAAATATTAAAACTGATAAAATTTCTTTTTCTTTAATGTGCTTAAGCCCTAAAGATTTTCCAGATGTTCATTCTGGTGATTTCCCAGATGGATTTGAAGTAGAGGCAGAAAAACTAGCAAAACTAATAGATAAAACGCTATTTTCAGTTTCAACAGAGGAGACTAGATATTATTTAAATGGTATTTATATACATTCTGTTAAAGATGGAGAAGAAGAGGTATTCAGAGTTGTTGCTACTGACGGGCATAGGTTGTCTAGATTGAGCTCAGAACTACCTAATAATGTAAGTAACCTAGAAGGAGTTATCATACCAAGAAAAACAGTTATAGAATTAAGAAAAATACTTGATAGTAAAGAAGGCATGGTAAAAGTACAAACCTCAAAAAATAAAATAAAATTCATTATAGATAATATTACTATCACTTCTAAGCTTTTAGATGGAGCTTTTCCTGACTACGAAAGAGTAATTCCTAATAATAATAAAAAAGAGCTAATTATAGATACAAAGGAGTTTATTGATGCAGTAGACAGAGTATCTACTTTATCCTCAGATAAAACTAGAGCAATAAAATTTGAACTTAAAAATAAGTCTTTAGAAATCAGTGCTGAAAACCCTGATCAAGGTAGTGCTAAAGAAAATATAAATGTTCATTACACAGGAGACGATTTAGAAATTGGATTTAACTCTAGATATCTATTAGATATTGCTAAGCAAGTTAGTGGTGCCAATATAAAATTTTTATTATCAGATAAATTATCCCCAACTTTAATTTTTGATGAAGATGATAAACAAGCCCTTTATTTATTAATGCCTATGCATATTTAATAGACTACTAAATAATGTTAAATAATGAAAATCAAGAAACATATAACCATATAAATAGTGTAAGAGTTAGATCTTTTCGAAGCCACAATGATATTGAACTTTCTCCTGGAAAATCTTCAGTACTAATAGTTGGCAATAATGGTGTGGGTAAAACTAGTATATTAGAGGCATTATCTATTTTTTCTCACGGCAAAGGAATTAGAAATGCAAAGTTTTATGATATGATTAAAAATGATAAAGAAAGCTTCTTAGTTGATATCAGTCTAAGTACATCTGGAGACTTTAGTTGGTGCTATAGAACTTCCTACAGTAAAAAAAGTAGAAATAGAAAAATATTAATTAACGATAAAGAAATTTCAGCAAATAATGCTCGTAAAAATATACCTATGCTCTGGATAGCCCCTTATACTGAAAGAATATTTTTGGGTTCTTCAAGTATGAGACGAAACTTTTTGGATAGACTAGTTGTAATCTTTGATAATGAACATTCTGTTCGATTAAATGAATATGATAAAAACCTGAAACAAAGGACCAAACTTTTAAAGGATGGTGTAAATGACCTTAGTTGGCTGGAGGTTTTAGAAGATCATTTAGCAAAGCTTTCTGTCGCTATTAGCTCTTCTAGGTTAGAGACAATAAATAGACTGACTAAATATTTAAATAATTCTATCAAGTACTTTCCTCGTATAGATCTTTCCTTTTCGGGATCAATAGAAACTAGACTTGAAAATGAACCAGCGTTAGATATAGAAGAAACATTAGTAAAAGATTATTTTAAAAGCAGAGAAGTTGATGCTATTTTGGGTGGAAGCAGAATAGGATGTCATAAAACTGATTTAATTATCAAAAACCTGGAAAAGAATTTAAATGCTGAGTTATGTTCTTCAGGAGAACAAAAATCACTTTTAATATCTATTGTTTTGGCTACAGCAATTGCATTTAAGGAATATTCAAGAAAATCTCCTATAATTTTATTGGATGAGATATTTACACATTTAGATTTATCTAGAAAATCAAATTTATTAGAAAAACTTATGGAAATCAAATCTCAAATATGGGTAACAGCAACGGAGAAAGAAAGTTTTTTTCAAAATAAGGAAAATTTTTGGTATCATAACTTAGAAGGAAATAAGATAAAAAATGCCTAATATAAAAAAAAATATTAAAAAAGATTATAATGCTGAATCTATAAAAGTATTAAAAGGATTAGAAGCTGTAAAAAAAAGACCCGGTATGTATATTGGGGACACTGATGATGGCAGTGGACTACATCATATGGTATTTGAAGTTGTTGATAACTCTATTGATGAATCATTAGCAGGTCATTGTGATTATATATCAGTAGTTTTGAATAAGGATGGATCGGTCACAGTTCAAGACAATGGTAGAGGTATACCTATAGATCAACATGAAGAGGGGGTCTCTGCAGCAGAAGTTATCATGACAAGACTTCACGCTGGAGGAAAGTTTGATGATAACTCATATAAGGTATCAGGAGGCCTTCATGGAGTTGGAGTTTCTGTTGTAAACGCTTTATCTTCAAAACTAATTCTAGAAATATACAGAGAAGGTGAAGTATATGAAATCATATTTTCTGAAGGTAATACTATTTCATCATTGAAGAAAAAGGGAAAGAGTGAAGTAGAAAGAGGAACTAAAATTACTTTTTTCCCATCCCAAAATACCTTTTCAAATATCAATTTTAATTTTAACGTTTTAGAAAGAAGATTACGAGAACTGGGCTTTCTAAATTCGAATATCAAGATTGTACTTATTGATAAGAGAACTAACCCAGTAGCTGAAGAAAGTTTTTTTTATACAGGAGGTTTATCTGAGTTTATTATTTGGCTTTCTAAATCTAGTCAACCTCTACATTCCAAAATAATTAGTATTTTTGGTGAAAAAGATTCAATTAAAGTAGAATTATCTTTAAGGTGGACAGACACATACCATGAAAATGTAAAATGTTATACAAATAATATACCACAAAGAGATGGAGGAACCCACTTAGCCGGTTTTAGAGCAGCTTTAACAAGAGTCCTAACTAGGTATCTTAAAGATAACAATAATGGAAAGAAAGAAAAACTTAATTTTACAGGTGATGACATGAGGGAGGGTCTATTTGCAATTGTATCTATAAAAGTACCTGACCCTAAGTTTTCTTCTCAAACTAAAGATAAGTTGGTATCATCTGAAGTTAGACCTGCCATAGAAGGTATAGTGAGTGAACAATTATCTCATTGGATGGAAGAAAATCCTTCTGATGCAAAACTTATATGTAAAAAAATTATAGATGCTGCTTCTGCTAGAGAAGCGGCTAGAAAAGCCAGAGACCTCTCAAGAAGAAAAAATGCTTTAGATATTACCAATTTGCCCGGTAAACTAGCAGACTGTCAGGAAAAAGACGCTGAAAAAGCAGAATTATTTTTAGTTGAAGGAGATAGTGCAGGGGGGTCTGCTAAACAAGCAAGAAATCGAATATTTCAAGCTATTTTGCCTTTAAGAGGAAAAATTTTAAATACTTGGCAACCTAGAATATCAGCTGTTTTAGCTTCAAATGAAATTGGCGCTATGATAACTGCAATGGGTACAGGAATAGATAAAGATTTTGATTTGGAAAAACTTAGATATCATAAGATTATTATTATGACTGATGCTGATGTAGATGGATCACATATTCGGACACTAATACTTACTTTTTTCTTTAAATATATGAAAGAAATTATTAAAGAAGGTCATTTGTATGTTGCACAACCTCCACTTTTTAAAGTTAAAAGAGGAAAAAGCGAAGTTTATTTGAAGGATGAAGTAAGCTTGGATCAGTTTTTAATAGAAAGTGCCATTAACGACTTTACCTTGCAATATGGAAAAGAAAGGTTAAAAATAATAGGAGATCCTCTTTTAAAGTTGATTAGAAATGCTTATGATCAAGCTAAATTACTAAAAGTAGCGAGTTTAGAGTTAAACAGAGATATTCTTCAATCAATAGTTGTTAAAGGCTTCATGAAATTAAAAAGTTTTGAAGAAAGTAGTAAAGTAGAAAAGTTTTGCGATATATTAAAAACATATTTAAATAAAAAGAATAAAGATGATGAAAGTTGGAGTTGTGATTTTGTAAGTAGTGATAAAAATATTATTATAACACATATTAAAAATGAGATAGAAAAAACATATAAAATTAAAGAGGAACTAATTAATTCAGCAGAGTTTAAAAAGTTAGCCCAATTCACGGAGGAAATTTCTGATATTTACAGCGAAGGTAATACTATATTAAAAATAGGTGAGAAAGAGCATGAAATCTACGGTCCAATAGATCTTTATGATCTAATTTATAATTTTACAAGAAAAACCTATACTATTCAGAGATATAAAGGATTAGGTGAGATGAACCCTGGTCAATTATGGGAAACTACCCTAGACCCTGATTCTAGGACACTTTTAAGAGTACAATATAAGGACGAGTGGGTTGCCGATGAATTATTTGGTAAACTTATGGGAGGGAATGTTGAACCTAGGAGAAATTTTATTCAAAAATACGCTCTTGAAGCAGAAAATATAGATACTTAACAACTTTCATAATGAAACTGTTCAGAGCTATTGCAATTATAAGCTTCTTTTTTTTATTTACATGGTTGCTCTATTGTTTCATTACACTTCCTGATATTGAGGGCTTAGGGAATAAAACAAGAAAGCCATCAATTAGCCTTCTAGATGAAAATGAAAACATAGCCGGTTCTCTTGGAGATGTTTATGCAGGCAGTATCAACATATCAGAAGTATCTGATAGCCTAATAAATGCTGTTTTGGTTACAGAGGATAAAAAGTTTTATTCGCATTATGGTATTGACTTTAAAGGATTAATAAGAGCAATTATCTTCAATTTAAAAGAAAGAAGGTATGCACAGGGTGCATCTACAATTACTCAACAACTATCTAAACTAATATTTTTAGATGCTAACAAAAATTTATCAAGAAAAGTAAGAGAGCTTATGATTTCATTCTATCTAGAATATAAATATACTAAGAAAGAAATTCTTTCTCTATATTTAAATAGAGCATATTTTGGTTCAGGACTTTATGGTGTAAAGGCAGGAGCTAGAAGGTACTTCTCTGTAGAGCCAGGTAATTTAAGTATAGCACAGTCAGCAATTTTAGCTGGGGTACTAAAAGCTCCTAGCAGACTATCTCCTTTAGTAAATAAAAAAGCTAGTATTGATAGAGCTAAACTTGTTGTTTCAATGATGTATAAAAATAATATGATTGATAGTAGTCAAAGGTCAGCTGCATACATTGAATTAGAAAACAATAATAAGAAAGATAATGATTTTATATCTACAAATTCCAGATATTTTATAGATTGGATATACTCACAAACCCCAGATGAAGTATTAAGGTCTAAAAAGGACTTATTAATTAGGTCCACCTTAAATACTAAAATACAAGAAATAGTCAATAAATCTGTAGAATTAGAAATAAAGAATGTTGATCCTAACATACAGGTTTCAGTGGTAGTAATGGACCATGAAGGTTCAGTTCTTGCTATGAAAGGAGGAAAAAACTGGAATATTAGTAAATATAACAGAGCTACACAATCTAAAAGACAAATAGGATCTATTTTTAAAACCTATGTTTATTTAACGGCTTTCGATTTTGGTTTTTCGATAAACGATTATGTAAGTGATGATCCTATAAATAACCAAGGCTGGTCACCTAAAAATTTTGGAAACAAGTATGAAGGAAAAATTACAATCAAAAGGGCCTTTGCTAAATCATCAAATGTAGCAGCTGTAAGAATATCTGAAGAGGTAGGAAGAGACTTTATAATAAAGAAAGCCCAAAGGCTAGGTATTACTTCACACATACCTAATAAACCATCGATGCCTTTAGGCGTCTCTTCTATGTCATTATTAGAAGTTGTAGGTTCTTTCGGGGCAATATGCGGAAAAGGAAAAGCTATAATTCCATATGGTATAAAAGAAATCATACTAAGAAATGGTACAAGTTATTGGAAAAGAACTACACCTAATAGAAAAAAAGTTATTGATACACAAACACAAAATAAAATAAAAAAACTATTAAATGCTGTAATAAAAGAGGGTACAGGTGTAAAGTTATCTAAAATGCCATTTAAAATATATGGAAAAACAGGAACATCGCAAAATAGTAGAGATGCTTGGTTTATAGGGTGTGCAAAGGGTTATGTAATAGGAGTTTGGAATGGAAGAGACGATGATAAAAGTATGGCTAATATATATGGATCAACACTACCACTTAAGATATTTAAAAGAATTATTAAAAAAATTTAATTATTATCTTCTAATCAATATAGGCACTCCTTTTTCTATATTTTTCCATAAGTATAGCATTTCTTTATTTGATACTGCTATACATCCCTCTGTCCAATCATTTAATTTATTATGGTATTTAAGATCGTAATCAGCATTAGGTAAGCCATGTATCATAATTTGTCCTCCAGGGTGAAGGTTAAGGTTTAATGCTCTTCTAATATCCCAAGGATTAGGATATGAAATCTTTAAAGCTAGATAAAATGAGCTTTTGTTTAGTTTTTCTTCTATGTGATATAATCCTTCAGGAGTTTTACCATCTCCTTTTTTAATTTTTGTTCCTAGTGGTTCAAAGCCTAAAGAAATTGAAAATTTTTTTAGTTCTTTTCCATTATTAAATAAAATAATATTTCTATCTTCTTTATTAACTATTATAAAATCTACCTTATTAGCTAAAAGAGCTTTAGAGAATATAATTAGAATAAAAGTTAGTATAGTAATTTTTTTCATATTAGAATTTATTTAATAAATTTTTTTCTGTAAAAATTTCATTTTTATTTTTTTTAATATTTATATTATTTGAAGCTGGTTTTATACAATTAAAATTTTTACAATATCTACAAAAAGAATTCCATTTCAAACTACTTTTTCCACAAACTGTACAATTCCAGTGATGATTTTCTTCACTGCTTTTATAAAGTTTATACCATCTCATTGAGGAAATCGTATCTTTTGTAACACTTTCATCAATTTTATATAAATAATAATAAGCTTCTTTAGATGGTCTGTAGCTAAGAGATTTTTTAAGAGCTGTTTTAGAAGCTCCCCATAGTTTAGCATCATATTTGAATTTTCCTAAAATTAAATATTTATAATAAGTATCATTATATTTGCTTAATATATTTGTTAAAATTTTTAACTTAGAGATGCTATCTTCTTTTGCAAAAGCAAAGTTTACACAGTTTTCAATATTTGGGTTTGGATTTTTTATCCAATAAGATTTTAAGGTTTTAACTAACTCTCTTTTATTTTTATCTTTTTCAAGTTGGCAATGCAGTTCAATGTAGGGCGGAAAAAATTTTTTTATTCGTAAGGCTTTACTTAAAAACTCTTTTGATTTTATATAATTATCTTTATCATAATAGTTTAACGCAACCTGAAAGTATACGGAACTTAGTATTAATTTATTCTCTTTTTTATTAGGCAGGTTTTGAGTTTCTAAAAAATCTGCTAAAACCTTCCAGTAATTATTTTCTATAGAAAATTTAAAAACTTCCTGTTTAATCCAAGAAAAATTAAACTTTTTATTTACTGACTTATTCAATATGTTTTTAAATAATTGCGTATCCTTTTTTTTTATAGCATAAGATATAAGCCCTTTAATTGCTATTGGTTTTAAAATCTCTATCTCTAGCATTTTAGTTAAGATTAAAAAGGAAGATTTATCATTGTTCTGAAAAATAGAACTTTGTAACTCTAATAGTAACAAGAGAGGATTATTTCGAAAATATTTCTTAGATTTATTCAGACTGTTAGTTACTTCTTTTTCATTACCATAATAAGATGCTATTATTCCTGATTGCAATGCTTCTTTTGCACTATTTAATCTAATTTTTTTTATTTTTCTCAATGTATTTTTAGGGTAGTTTATAACATAAGATATTAAATTAAAAATAAGATATAAAAAAAATATTAATGAAGACAGAACTAATAAAAAAAATGCGGGCGTAGATTTGATTTCCCACCCAAACCACTCTATAATTATTTTTCCATCATATCTACTCAACCACATGGCTACAGTGCTTACTAAAGCCATAAGGGTTATAGTAAACAGTAATTTGATCAAATTAATTTCTTTTTCTTAAAGCAGCAGTCGTTTTAGCTAATAGATTCTCCGCAGCAATACTAGCATTTTGTTTTGCTTTAGCTTCAAGTAACCATGCACCTAAAACTCCTCTTGCGCTCACTTCTAAGGAATCAATTTCTGCTATTGCTTTTTCTAGATCACCTTTTGAAATAGCTTCTTCAGCTCTTAAAAGAACACCCTCCATTCCTTTAACTTTAGAACTATCAGTAGGCTTAACTGTAACAAGTTTAGAAATTTCATTTTTTAAATTATCCTTCCAGGTTGTATCGCCTATAGTTTTATAAGCATCTCTAAGTTCACCAGCTCTAACACTAAGTCTTGCAGTAAGGTCTGATAATGTAGGTGCTCCTCCTTTGGCAAACCTAAGCAAGGCAGGATCAAGTCCTTCCTTTCCTAATGCTATTAGCTGAGGAGCATAAGGTACCCCTGATTTTAGCCTATCTACTAAACTTTGTGCTAGGTAGAGTCTATTGGAAAGTTCTGTTTTACTTGATGAAAGCATTAATTTTGAGGCTTGTTCAATTCTATTTTCTACATTAGAAAACTTATCCATTGTTTCATTTTTAAATTGCAAATGCTGTTCATCATTTAAATTTGCTTTATTGACTAAATCTTCTATTTTTTCACTAATGTCTCTTAGATTATTATTATTTAGATTATCTAAATCTATTAGTTTATTATTAATATACTCTATAGCATTATTATATTTTTCTAACATCAATATTGTATTATCTAATTTTAAATTTAAATCAGAAAAAGTTTGGCTTTCCATAATTAGTTTTTCAGTAACAGCCTCGTCCTTATCTTTGGAATTTAAGTCTAAATAAGATAAAATAATTACGGCACCTATTGCACCAGATAAAAAACCAAAAACTATACCAAATATAGCTTCTTTGATGCCAGCAGATAGTTTAAGAATGTTAGTTAAAATTTTAATTAAATGAATAAAAGTACTTTTAACAAAAATATAAAGGTTAAGAGAAATAAAATTTATGAATAAAAAAGGTGCTTTAATAAGCATCAGTAAAAATCTTTGAAGGTTACTAAAATCCAGACTTTTTTTAATAACTATTTTTTTATTCCTTTTAGAAGCTACAGAGGCTGATTTAGTTTTCAATTTTCTTAACTTTTTTCTTTTAGCTACCATGCTTTCCTCCATTATTTAAAATTATTTTTTTTATATTATCCACACCAGAAAATTCAGGAAAAAATCTTGTATATTTATTTTTATCTAAAACTTTAGCTACTTTATTGCTTATACATAAAAACTTAATGTGAGATATATCTTTGTTGCTAAAATTTTTCTTCGATAGCAAACTAAAGTTTTTTGCCCCTTTTGTGGAAAGAAGAATGATCCAGGATACTCTGTTTTTTTTAACTAAATTTAAAAACTTTAAATTAAGGTTTTCAATGCTATCAGCTTTGTATAATTTATATCTTTTTACTTTATATCCAAGTTCTGAAATTTTTCCTGGAAGGTTAAATGATATATTTTTTGCACCCGCGTAAATAATCTCCCCCTTTTCATTTTTTAAAAAGTTATTTTTATTTTTTAAAAAAACTTCTAACATGTTAGCACTATCTTCGCTACATTCAATTATATTTTTATACTTTAGCTTGATCGCTAATTTTTTTGATGCTTCTCCTAAAGTAAATAAACTAAAATTTTTTTCCTTACATAGTTTAGATAAAAAATAAATTCCATAATAGGAAGTAGTGAATACTAAAGCATCCTTACTGATGTTAATATTTTTATTGTATATACTTTTTATTTCTAAAATTGGAAAACTTAGTATATTATAATTTAAATCAGATAACATATTTTTAAGGTAATTATTTTGGATTGGGCCCTTAGCTCTTAAAATAATAATATTATTTTTAAGTTTCATATTTTTAACATAAATATTTTAAAAGATTTATAGCACATTGTTTACCTACTTTATTTGCACTATTAACAGGTCCTATTATTTCCTCGTCTACATATTTGTCTCCACTATTAGAAAATAGTTTAGCCTTAATATTAATTTGATTTCTTTTTATTTTTGCTAAGGCTGCCAAGGGTGTAAAGCAGTCACCATTTATTTTTTTAATCAAAGCTCTTTCTGCTGATAGAGCTATTCTTGTATCTAGATTATCTATCTGTTTTAATAACTTTTTATTAAGCAAATTATTTTTTTTATATACTATTGCAATAGCTCCTTGACCTGGAGAGGGCAGAATTTTTGATAGAGAAATCGGTCTAATATTAATATTAAGATTTTTTATTTTTAATCTATTTATTCCTGCCTTGGCAATTATTATAGAAAAGACTTTTCCTTTTTCTACTTTAGCAATTCTAGACGTTATGTTTCCTCTTAATGAAACAACCTTAATATCAGGCTTTAGCATTTTTATATATGCCACTCTTCTTGGGCTAGAGGTTCCTAAAGTAGAGTTTTGTGGTAATTCATGTATATTATTGATATCTAAGTCTTTTGTAATCAGCACATCCCTTACATCCTCTCTTTTAAGGTAGGCTCCAATTTCTAATCTATTATCAATATAAGCAGGGATATCTTTAGCAGAATGCACTGCAAAGTCTATTTTTTTACTAATTACTAAGTCATCAATTTCCTTTGTAAATAAACCTTTTCCTCCTAGCCTTTTAAATTCAGTATAACCAACATTGTCTCCTTTAGATTTAATTAAAAGTGTTTTTACTTTATTAACACCAACTTTCTTTAATTTAGAAACAAAAATTTCAGTTTGCTTCCTAGCTAAAGTACTGCTCCTTGAGCCAATTATTATTTCTCTATTAAATATCATGTAAACTATTGTAAAATATATTATAAATTAATTATATGAAAATATTAGGAATAGAATGCAGTTGTGATGATACATCTATAAGTATAATAGATAGTAGTAAGACCATAATAGCTAATGAAGTATTGTCACAAAATAACATACATAAGAATTTTAATGGTATAGTTCCAGAGTTAGCAGCTAGAAATCATGTTTTATTTATAGATAAAATATTAGAAAAAATTTTAATTGAAAAAAAACTAGATATGAAACATATCAATTTGATATCTGCAACTGCAGGACCTGGTTTAATTGGAGGGTTATTAGTAGGTTTAACTTTTGCAAAGACATTAGCACAATTTAATAATATCCCATTTATAGGAGTAAATCATTTAGAAGGGCATGCATTAACTACAAGATTAACTGATGATACAGAGTTTCCATTTTTACTTTTACTAATATCAGGTGGCCATACCAGTTTTTATTTTGTTTCAGATTCTAATAAATATAAGTTTCTAGGGGGTACTTTAGATGATGCATTAGGAGAAGCTTTTGATAAAGTGGCCAAACTGTTAAATTTAGGTTTTCCTGGAGGCCCTCTGTTAGAAGAACTTGCAAAAAAAGGAACAGAGAATTTAGTAGATTTGCCAAGACCACTTATTAAAAAAGATACCTTAGATATGTCTTTCTCAGGTTTAAAAACAGCAGTAATAAATAAAACTAAAGATAAATTTTATAGGGATAAGTATTCTTCAGCAGATATTGCTGCAAGCTTTCAAGAAGCAGTTTCAGATATTTTGTGTAGTAAAATTAATAAGGCTATAAATTTTTGTGATAACAGTATTTCTCCTTTCAGAAATGTCGTTATATCTGGTGGAGTAGCTTCAAATAAATATTTAAGATTTAAAATTAATAAAATTGTAGAAAGAAACGGAAAAAATATATATTTTCCTCCACCAAATATGTGTACTGATAATGGTGCAATGATAGCATGGGCAGGCTATGAACTTTATAAAAAAGGTATAAGAAGTAAATTAAATTTAAAGGCAAGGCCAAGATGGCCATTGGAAGAAATTAGGAGTAGAAAATGAAAAATAATGTATTGGTATTAGGAGCAGGTGCATGGGGCACAGCAATAGCAAACTTAATTGCAAATAATACAGGTGAACAAGTATCAATATGGGCTTATGAAAAAAAAGTATTTAACGAAATCAATAAAAAGAGGAAAAATTCTATATTTTTACCAAAAGTTAAATTACACAATTCTATAATAGCAATCAATAATTTTAAAAAAAGTAAAGCTAAATATATATTCGTTGCTGTCCCATCTCAACATGTCAGACTTATACTCGAAAGCTATTTTAAGACTTTATCAAAAGAGAAAGTATTAAAGACTTATGTTATTTTATGCTCAAAAGGATTTGATTTATATAGAAAACAGTTACTAAGTGAGGCTATAGAAAATATATGTCTCAAGAAAAATATTTTAATTATTAGTGGCCCCTCTTTCGCAGATTTGGTAGCAAAGAATAAACCTACAGCAGTAACTTTGGCTTATAGTGATATAAAAATAGCAAAAGAGATTAAAGTGTTGCTTGCCAATAGCAATTTTCGAGTTTACCTGAATAATGACAAGATAGGTGTTCAAGTATTTGGAGCTATAAAAAATATTTTAGCTATAGCATCTGGTATTACAGATGGTCTAGGTTATGGAGAAAATGCAAGAGCTGCTATTATAAGTAGAGGTATAAAAGAAATAGAAAAAGTATCCATAGCTTTAGGAGGAAAGAAAAGATCAACTTTAGGCTTATCGGGTATTGGAGATATATTATTAACTTGTACTTCAGTGACCTCAAGAAACTACTATTTTGGAAAATTAATTGGAAAAGGACACTCTGCAAATGAGATTTTAAAAAATAAATTAACGATTACAGAAGGAGTTGAAAACTGTAGAGCCCTTAACAGAATAAAAATGAAGCACGGACTGGAAACTCCTATTTTGGATGCAGTACACAAAGTACTGGTAAAGAATTATCCAATTAAAAAAATTGTTAGTAATCTCTTATCTAGACCATCAAAAAGCGAATAACTAACTTCTTAATAAATCATTTATAGATGTTTTAGATCTTGTCTTTGCATCCACTGTTTTTACTATAACAGCGCAATATAAGTTTACATTAGAGTTTTTGTTGCTTTTGACTGACCCAGGAACAACTACTGAGAATTTAGGAATCCGTCCATAAGAAACTTTTCCTGTTGATCTATTAATTATTTTTGTTGAGGCACCAATATAAACTCCCATTGAAATTACACTTCCTTCCTCTACAATAACACCTTCTGCTATTTCAGATCTAGCTCCTACAAAACAGTTATCTTCTATTATAACAGGTGAGGCCTGTAAAGGTTCTAACACCCCTCCAATTCCGGCTCCACCAGAAATATGACAATTTTTTCCTATCTGAGCACAACTACCAACAGTTGCCCAGGTATCAATCATAGTTCCCGCTCCTACAAAAGCCCCTATATTTATAAACGATGGCATTAAAACGGCATTACTTTGAATATAAGTACCTTTTCTCACAATTGCACTTGGAACTACTCTAAAACCTGCTTTTTTAAAATCTCTTTTCTGCCAATATTTAAATTTAGAGGGAACTTTATCCCACCAGAAACTTTTATCTGGTCCACCTGCAATAGTTTTTTCATTATTAATTTTAAATGATAATAAAATTGCTTTTTTTATCCACTGATTAACTTGCCAATCATTTTTCTTTTTTTCCGCAACTCTTACTTTTCCTGAATCAATTAAATTAATTGTATCATTAATACATTTTATTTTCTTTTTACCAGATTTTGCATTTAAATTATTTCGATCTAACCATAGCTTGTTAATTTCTTTTTCTAGTTTTATTATGCTCATTATAAATCCTCATTATTTATTTTTATTAGTGTATCGACCAAATCTTCACTTACAAGATCTATATAATCATAGGCTTTATTATCAATATTTTTTTTAATTAGAACTGTTTTGATGCCTAAATCTTTAGCTGATTTAAGGTTGATAGGTAAGTCATCAATCATAATGGTTTTAGAAGCCTTTAAATTAAATTTATTTAAAACTTTTGTATATGTAATAAGATTAGGTTTAGGTATATAGTCAGCATCTTTTATATCAAAGATATTATCAATATAACTCTGGATCCCTACTTTTTCTAATATTTTAATTGCATGGTTAAGGGATCCATTAGTAAATATAATTTTTTTACCTTTATAGCTTTTTAAAAGGTTTAAGAGGGTTTCATTTTTATTAATACTGCTTAAATCTATTTTATGTACATAGTCTAAAAATAAATCAGGATCAATTTTATGATATAACATTAATCCTCTCAGAGTGGTGCCGTGCTCAATAAAATATTGTTTTTGAATTTTATAGGCATCTTTAATGGTTACATTTAAATTTTCAGATATAAAACTTTTCATTTTTAAGTCTATCTGCTGAAATATTTGAGAATCTTCAGGATAAACAGTATTGTCCAAATCAATTAGTAAATTTTTCATAATTAATTATTTTCTAAATAGTGTTCCTATTCCTTTGTCACTTAATAATTCTTTTATAATTACATTTTTAACTCTTCCATCTATTATTACTGATGCCCTAATGCCTCTTTTCACGGCATCTATACATGTTTTAACTTTAGGTATCATCCCGCCATAAATTACGTTATTAGAAATTAATGAATTAACTTCACTTAATTTTAACTCACTTATAAGATTTTGATTATTGTCTATTACTCCTTTTACATCTGTTAGCATAAGCAATCTTCTTGATCTCATTTCAGCTGCTATAAATCCTGCAGTAAGATCAGCATTAATATTATATTTTATGCCATTATTATTTGACCCTATCGGAGCAATAACCGGGACTAGCTTTTTAGAGATTAAACTATTTAAAAAACCTTTATTAATTTTTCTGGGTACTCCTACTAACCCTAAATCTGGGTCTGAGGTTCTCTTCTTTTTATATTTGTTGACTATTATAGTATTAGAATCTAATCCTGATAAGCCGATTGAGTTTACTCCTTTTTTAGAAAGGTTATGTGATATATTTTTATTAATAAAACCACATAGCACCATTTCAACTATTCTAAAGGTTTCCTTATTTGTTATTCTCATTCCATTAAAGAAATTATGTTTAATTTTTAATTTGTTTAGCATTTCATTTATTTGAGGCCCTCCACCATGCACTATTATTGGTTTTATTCCTAAATCAACTAAAAATTTTATATTTATTGAAAAGTCATTTGAAAGATTAGGATCAACCATGGCACTTCCTCCATATTTTATAACAACCGTTTCTCCAATATATTTTTTTAAATTTGATTTTACTTCTTTTTCTGAAGCAGGTATTAATTTTGAAATTTTCTTTATTAAATTTTGCATACTAAATTATAGAATTAATTATATTTTTTCTGATATCTTTAATCCCTAGTTTAGTTTTAGCACTAGTAAAAATAGGAACTGAGTCAATAATTAATTTATGTAGATTGAAACCTTGTAGTAAATCATTTTCGTCTTGTTTACTTAACTTGTCAATTTTAGTTAGAACAATTTGAAAAGGAACTTTGTTTTTAAACAAAAATTCTAAAAAGTTTATATCAATTTCTTTGAGGCCTCTTCTTGCATCTATCAATATGAAGGCCTTTTTTAAAAATGTCCTTTTTGTTAAATATGAATCAAGCAAGCTAGACATTTCTTGAGTTTTCCTCTTTGAGACTTTTGCAAACCCATATCCTGGTAAATCAACTAGTATAAATTTTTTATCTATCTTAAAAAAAAATATTTTTTTTGTATGTCCAGGTTTATTAGAAGTAGTAGCAATTGTCTTTCTATTTGTAATGGCATTTATTAGTGATGATTTCCCAACATTAGACCTTCCAGTAAAACATACTTCGGGAAGTCCAAAAGAATTTAATTCTTTATAGCTTTTAAAACTAAATTTAGCTCCAACAGCATTAAAATTGTAGGTTTTCATAATATTATTTAGTTTTTTTCATAATAATCCATTGTTGTCCTATTGATAGAACATTATTCCAAGTCCAATAAATTACTAAGCCTGCAGGAAACGTGGCAAATAAAAATAAAAACATTAATGGCAAAAAAGACATTATTTTTGCTTGTAGAGGGTCTGGAGGAGCAGGATTAAGTTTTTGTTGTAAATACATAGTTAAGGCCATAAGTAGTGGCCATGCTCCTATCATTAAAAATGAGGGTGGAGAAAAATTTAAAATTCCAAATAGATTAAATATTGTGGTAGGATCAGGAGCTGATAAATCTTTTACCCATCCATAAAAAGGAGCATGCCTAGTCTCTAATGTAACAAACAATACTTTGTAAAGTGCGAAAAAAATTGGAATTTGAATTAAAATAGGAAGACACCCTGATAAAGGATTTACTTTTTCAGCTTTATATAAAGCCATAATTTCCTGTTGCATCTTTAATTTGTCATTCTTATATCTCTCTCTTATTTCTGTCATTTTTGGAGTAAGAATTTTCATTTTACTCATTGACTTAAAAGATTTATTTGCAAGTGGAAACAAAAAAATTCTTATTAAAACAGTTAAAGCTAGAATTGATAATCCAACATTTCCAAAAATAGATGAAAATTTGTGTAAGATTAAAAAGAGAGGTTTAGTAATTATATAAAACCAACCAAAATCAACTGCCCTGTCAAACATATTTAAATTAAGTATTTTGGAATATTTGTCTAATAGATCAACTTCTTTTGCTCCAACAAAAACATTAGAGATTATTAATGTTTCATCTCCTGGTTCAAGTTCTATTTGAGCACTAGTATATTGTACTTGATACCTCTCAGTTTTATTTAAGGTTGCTTTAAATCCTGCTTCAATATTAAATTTCTGATTAGGTATTAGAGCGGTTAACCAATATTTATCTGTTATTCCTATCCAACCCCCTTTACTAATATTACTTGATGGACCATCTTCAATAAGATCATCATAATCTATTTCTATGAGTCTGTCGTTGAGCACAGCAATAGGCCCTTCATGTAAAATGTAAAATCCTGATGTTTTAGGTGTTCCTGATCTATTTATTCTTCCATATTGTGTAAGATTATATTTTTTTTCAGACTTATTAATTACTCTTTGCTCTATATTAAAGAGAAAGTTTTCATCTAAGGAAATTTTTCTAATAAACTCTAGTCCGTCTGGAGAGGACCATTTAAGTGTAACAGGGCTTTCAGGGCCTAATTCCTTTCCCTCAATCAACTCCCAAACACTGTCCTTTTGAGGCAAATAAACATTTTCCTGAGACATCCATCCGAGTTCAATAAAATAAGGATTATTAGTTTTATTAGGTGATAGTAGTTTTACTTTTTCTGAATCAGAAAGTATTGTTTCTTTATAATCATTTAATATAATGTCATCAAACCTTAATCCTTTTAAAGGAATGGAGCCAATTAATCTAGATTTTAAGGAAAAACTTATTCTATCAGTATTATTTATTATTTCTTCTCTTTTTAAAACAGGTATGTTTTGTTCAACTTTTTGATTTTCTAAGGTTTTGCTATTATTATCGTTAACAATTTTTCTTTCAGTTGGAAATAGATATTGAAAAATTAATAATATAATTAATGATGCTACAATAGCTAATAGTAAATTCTTTTGTTCATTCATTGTTTTTTTCTTTAATTTTATTTAAACCATTTTTTAAATCTAAGATTAGTATACTAAATTTTTCACTAAGCAATTTTTTTTTTGCTACAAAAATGTAATCTGAGTTTTTTTCTCCATAGCAAGCAATTTTATCAATTAGTGTTCTAAGCCTTCTTTTAGCATAATTTCTTTTAGCCGAATTTCCAATTTTTTTGCTTGCTATAATTCCATATCTAGGTTCATTAAATAACTCTGAATTCTTTCTTTCATTATGTTGTATTACTACTGAATCAAGTTTGAAGTATTTACCAGATCTGAAAACGGATGCATAATCATCTTTTTTCTTTAATTTATTATAAAGCATTTAATATGACTAAGCAGATAGTCTTTGACGGCCTTTAGCTCTTCTTCTTGATAAAACTAACCTTCCTGCCTTTGTTGCCATTCTTGCTCTAAAACCGTGCCTTCTTTTTCTAACTAATTTACTAGGTTGAAAAGTTCTTTTCACAAAAATTCTCCTTATTGATATTGATACATTATAAAATAAAACTTGCGTCTTTTTTCAACATTCTTCTTACCAGTGCTCTGAAGGCAAGCTTGTAGCTTCCAGCATCTTTTAAATCTTTAGCATGTCTATTTAAGACATCTTCTGATACATATTCAAGTTTTTCATTACAGGCACGAGCCATTAGTTGTACTTGACAAGCGCTTTCTAATGTATATAGCTTCATAAATGCTTCTGCTACCGTAGAGCCTGTTGTAAGTAAACCATGGTTTCTTAATATCATAATACTTTTATCACCTAGGTCATCAGCAATTCTCTTACACTCATCACTTCTAAGTGTAACTCCTTCGAAATCATGATAAGCTACTTTATTATGAAAAGCAGATCCGCTAAAATCAATATTAATGATACCTTGTTTTAGCCCTGCCATTGCCATTCCAGCATTTGTATGTGTATGCATCACACAGTGAGCATTAGTTTTGGTAGAATGTACAGCTGAATGAATAATAAAACCTGCAGGATTTACTTCCCATTCTGTCGGCTCTACTATATTTCCTTCTAAATCTATTTTAACTAGATTAGATGCTGTTACTTCATCATACATTAATCCATAAGGATTAATGAGAAAATGCTTTTCCGGGCCCGGTACTCTTGCAGTTAGATGTCCAAATATTAAAAATGACCAGCCTAACTGTTCAACTAGCCTATAAGATGCAGCAAGTTGAATTCTTAATTCTTGTTCAGTAAGCTCTTCATAAGACTTCATACATGACTTTTCTATCTCCAGATGATTAGTTTTTACTTTTGCATCATGCTCAGACATAATTTCTCCTAAATTTATTTATACATTAATACATTCGACTTAATTTGTAAAAACATTTATGCTAAGCATATTTTAGGAGTGAGCATGAATGATTTTTTTAGTTTGAAAAATAAAGTAGCTATAATTACAGGTTCCTCAAGAGGCATCGGTAAGGCAATAGCAATAAGGTATGCAGAGCTAGGAGCAAGTGTAATTGTATCATCGAGAAATTTAGACGCTTGTAAATTAATTGCAAATGAGATAGTTAGTGGCAATGGAGAGGCTTCTTCATTTGAATGCAATATATCTAATAAAAAGTCTTGTGAAAAGTTAGTAGAGTTTGCAATAAATAAATATGGCAAATTAGATATCTTAGTGTGTAATGCAGCTAGCAATCCATATTATGGTAATTTATCTGACATACCAGATGAGAGTTTTGATAAAATTATGAATAATAATGTTAAGTCAAATTTATGGTTATGTAAGAGCTCAATTCCTCATATGAAAAAACAGAAAAAAGCATCTATTATAGTAGTTTCTTCAATTGCTGGATTACAAGGAGTAAAAAATTTGGGAGCTTACTCAGTATCTAAAACAGCTGATATAGGATTAATAAGAAGCTTAGCAGTAGAGCTAGGAGAATTTAATATAACTGTAAATGGGTTGTGTCCTGGAATCATTAAAACTGACTTTGCTAGAGCACTCTGGGAAAACCCAAAAATTTTAAAAAATATTGAAAATTATGCACCTCTTAAAAGAATAGGTAATACTGATGAAGTTGCAGGAGCAGCAATATTATTAGCTTCTGATCCAGGAGCATTTATTACAGGACAAGTTATAACTATGGACGGCGGAATAACAATAGCTGGCAGAGGATAAATATATGATAAAGTTAAAATTATTTTTATATATTTTTATTAGTTTCATTTTAAGTATAGAGGGCCAGGCAGAAAATAATTTTGAATGTTTAACAGAAACAAGAGTTAGCGGGTTATTTCAATTTCAACGTAAATTTTTGAAAGAGACAGAGTTTTTTCCTCATAAAACTGTATTTAATTTTAACAAGCAATTTTCTCTTTTAACTGAAAAGGAAAGTACTAGAGAAAAAAAGTTTGAAGCAAAATATAAATTCGATTGTAAAAAAAATAAAGAATTAAATTTAATTCAATGTAGTCCTGTGGACAAGAATAATACTTACAATATTAAATTCTCTCTAGTTTCATTAAGGTATAGAAAAACATTAATTACAGATTACTGGATAAATGGAAAAGGGAATGAAGTAGATTATGTCCACATTGCTCATGGATATTGTTATACTATTGATTAATTAACAAAATATTTTTGTATTGCTATTGTAAATTACATTTAAGTATGTACTATAGTGGTAGTTATATTTAAGTTCTAATATTACACGGGAGGAGATATGAAGAATAATGTAAATATAAGCCGAAGATCTTTTCTGCAGAAAGCAGGAAAGACTTCAGGGTTTGTGGTTTTAGCAGGAGGAGCTGTTCAGTTAAGTTCTTTTAATGCTTGGGCTGCAAAGAAGAGCGCTATTGATAATCACGTTGCCAAAACTATGTTGTTAGTTGGAAAAGATATGTTTCCAGGTAAAAGGTTTACAGACGATTTATATATGATAGCTGTAGATTCTCTTGATGGTAAAGCATTAAAAGACGAATCAGTTAAGTCTGCTTTAGTAAAAGGAGTAGCAGAATTTGATAAAGCAGCTGGCGGAAAATATACTGAAGCCTCTATCAAAAAAAGAATGAATGTTCTCAAGTCAATGGAAGGAAATAATTTTTTTAATACCATGAGAGGAGAGATGGTAAATGTCTTTTTTAACAATAAAAGAGTCTGGGATGTTGCAGGCTGGGAAGGTGCCGCTTATGACAAAGGCGGTTATTATTTAAGAGGTTTCCAGGATGCAGACTGGCCACAACCATCAGAAGAAGCTAGTCCAAAAGGCTGGTGGGAATAAACATAGGGAGAAATTAAAAATGGCAAAAAAATTTGATTTAAATGATGATACTGTTGCAGTAGTTATAGGCTCTGGAGCAGGTGGAGGAACTCTTTCTAATGAGTTGGCTCAAAAAGGAATTAATGTTGTATGTCTAGAAGCAGGAAAAAGGTATACAACGGATGATTTTGTTAATGATGAGTGGGCTGCATTTCTACAAACAGCTTGGCTAGACAAAAGAACCACTTCAGGTAGCTGGAGGGTTGCTACAGATTTTCCAGGGCTTCCATCTTGGATAGTTAAGAGTGTGGGTGGCTCTACATTACACTGGGCTGGTGCTTCTTTAAGGTTTCAAGAGCATGAATTTAAAGTAAAAACAGAATATGGTGATATTGCAGGAGCAAACCTACTAGACTGGCCTATTTCTCTTAAAGAAATGGAACCATATTATGACAAAGCTGAAGACAAAATAGGTGTAACAAGAACACATGGAATACCTGGTTTGCCAGGAAATAATAACTTTAAAGTTCTTTATGACGGAGCTCAAAAAATGGGTTATAAAGACTGTCATACTGGTAGAATGGGTATTAACAGCATGCCTAGAGATGGTAGAAATGCCTGTTTACAACTAGGTTTTTGTTTTCAAGGATGTAAGTCTGGAGCAAAGTGGTCAGCTGGATATACGGAGATTCCCAAAGCAGAAAAAACTGGTAACTTTGAGTTAAGAACCCAAGCTCATGTTATTCAAATTACACATAATAAGAGTGGTAAGATTGACGGAGTGGTTTATGTAGATAAAGATGGTAACCAGCAAAAGCAAAAAGCTAGAATTGTTGCTGTTGCAGGAAACTCAATAGAAACACCAAGACTACTTCTTATGTCGAATACATCTATGTACCCAGATGGATTATCTAACTCTGCTGGACAAGTTGGAAAAAATTATATGAGACATCTTACTGCTTCCGTTTATGCTTTAATGGATAAACCAGTTAATATGCACAGAGGAACAACAATGGCTGGAATTATTACAGATGAGTCAAGAAATGATCCTTCCAGAGGTTTTGTAGGTGGATATGAGATGGAAACATTATCTTTAGGTTTACCATTTATGGCGGCTTTTTTAGTTCCTGGTACAACAGGATATGGTCCTAAAATGGGTAAATTTTTAGACAATTATGACCATATGGCTGGCATGTGGATTGTAGGAGAAGATATGCCTCAGGAGTCTAATAGAGTAACTTTGAATACTAGTGAAAAAGACCAAAATGGTATGCCGGTTCCTAATGTTCATTTTGATGATCATGAAAATGATTTAAAAATGAGAAAACATGCATTTGGTAAAGGCACAGATGTTTATAAGGCTGCGGGAGCATTGGATGTTTTTGAAACTCCACCGTATCCTTCCACACATAATTTAGGTACATGTAGAATGAGTGCTAAACCAAGAGATGGTGTGTGTGATAAGAATGGCAAATCACATGATATTGCTAATTTGTTTATATCTGATGGAAGTCAATTTACAACAGGAGCAGCTGAAAACCCAACACTTACTATAGTATCACTTGCTATAAGACAAGCAGAGCACATTGCAAAGGAAATGGCAAAAGGTACTATATAAGTAAATATCTATCAAGGCTCATCTTTTTTTAGATGAGCCTTTTTAGTACTACTTTTCCCAGTATGATCTATCTAATGAAATTTTTTCTATGTAAGCTGCCAATTGATTTAGTTGTTCCACGCTTAACTTTGATCTCCCACCCCAAGCCGGCATTCTTCCATAGCCGTTTGTTAAAATATTTATAAAACCTTTATACCCTTTATCAAAAACTCTTAAGTTTGGAGATAAGAAAAAGCCGTTATCTTTTCCTTGCGCATTATCCCCATGACAATTAGCACAGATATTTTTGTAAAGCTCTTTTCCAATAATAATTGATTTTTGATCTTTAGATAGTGGATTTAAAGAGTAAACTTTAGTAAAAAAAAAAATGTAAAAAAAGTTAGTGTTATTAATGAATAATTAGTAAGAAATTTCTTTTTAATCATTTTTAAATATCGAGAGTGTTAAATTAAATTTTGTATTCTTATTATACAGAACGAGTAAGATAAAATTCTTACTCGTTCTACTTTATGGAGTTAATATTTAACCAATTATATATTATTTTTTTTCAGCTCAGAAGCTAAATACTCACCAGTTCTTATAGCAAGTGCAGTAATCGTAAGAGTAGGATTAGCTGCCGCTCCCGTTGTCATTACAGATCCATCAGCTACAAATAAGTTTTTAATATCATGAGATCTTCCCCACTTATCAACTACTCCGTCTTTAGCTTTTGCACTCATTCTGTTTGTGCCTAAGTTATGAGTTGATGGATACGGAGGAGTTCTCCATGTTTGAACTGCACCCACCGACTTATATAGTGCCTCTGCTTTTTCATAAGCATACTCTCTCATTGCAACATCATTAGGATGATCATCAAAATGTACATTAGGCACAGGTAATCCATATTGATCCTTTTCGGTTTTAGAAAGAGTAATTCTATTATTTGACTGAGGCATATCCTCACCTACTAACCACATTCCTGCTAGGTTTTGGTATCCATCCATCATATTAGTAAACTCTCTGCCCCAACCTCCTGGTTCTAAAAAGGCTCCCATAAATGCAGGCCCTAGTGCTAAGGTTTCCATATAATAGCCTCCAGCAAATCCTCTGTTAGGATTATGTTTTACTTCATCGGCACAAAATCCTGCCATGGTTTCACCTCTATAGAAGTTAACAGGCTTTTCAAACCTAGCATACATTGAACCAGTCATATGCCTCATGTAGTTTCTTCCTACTTGACCTGAGCTATTAGCTAATCCATCAGGATACATAGATGACTCGCTTAACATTAAGAGTCTTGGCGATTCTATAGAGTTACCTGACACTATAACTACTTTAGCGGCTTGCTTTTGAAGATTATTATCTTTGTCCATATATAATACCCCGTCAGCATTGCCTTCTTTGTCATGCGTAATTTTTATTACATGAGCATGTGTTCTTAAATCCAATAGCCCTGTATCTAAAGCCCTTGGAATCTCTCTTTTAGCAGTGCTCCACTTAGAACCATTTTTGTCTCCTTGGAAATTAAAACCATCTTGTATAGAGCCAGGACGCCCATCATAAGGCTCAGCATTAGTTCCATAAGGGCCAGTTGCATAAAATTTATATCCAACATTTTTAGCTCCATTAGCGAAAACTTTATAATTATTATTAGCTGGCAAAGCTGCCCTACCACCTCTATGGGTTGATCCAATAGCATTTTCAGCTTTAGTATAATAAGGTTCCATATCTTTCAAGGATATAGGCCAGTCCATAAGGCTTGCACCTTTAATGTCTCCGTAGGTTGATTTAGTTTTAAATTCATATTCTAAAAATCTAGGAGTAGCTCCCGCCCAATGAGTTGTAGTTCCTCCTACTGCTTTAACCAGCCAGGTTGGCAGACCTGGGAAGTCTTTAGCAACTCTCCAGTTTCCACTAGTAGTTCTTTTGTCTAACCATGCCATTTGTCCAAAAGCTCCCCACTCATCATTGGTATAATCTTCTGGTTTAAGAAAAGGTCCAGCTTCTAAACAAACGCAAGGAATTCCTGCTTTTGTAAGTTCATAAACCATTGTACCACCTCCAGCACCGGAACCAATAACTACTACAGCGCTTTCTTTTTGATCAATTTTTTTCATATTTTTCTCCCTAATTTAGTTCTTTGGCTATCATATTTTTAATTTCTGCATATCTTTTAGGTGATTCGCTCAAAAATGCAGCTAAATCAGGATGCTCTTCAATTCTGGGTTCTGGCAACCAATCCAAATCATTGAACCCCCTATTTATGTATCCGCCTTTATCAGAGCTATAGCCTTCATAGCCTAAAAGTTCCCAAACTTCTTTATCATTGTAGAGTGTTACGGTACTTGTGCCTCTAACATGTTCAAAAAACTTTGTTCTTCCCATATTTTCAAGATATTCAGTAGATTTTTCAAAATTTAATTTATCAAAACCATCAGCTTTTAGTTTGTCAATTCCTTCTTGCAGCATGACCGCATTGTCTGGACTTGAGTTACCTTTTTTTATAACATCTTCAGTGGTCCTATCATAAGGTCCACTTGGAAACCTATCATGTGGATACAAGGTACGCACCATTTTCATAAGAATTTCCTTATCTTCTTTTTTAGAACCTGCAGAAATTTTAGCTTGAGACTTATCTATACTCCATAAAGAAGCATAAACAGTTGTAGCAAATGCTCCAACTAAAAAAGATCTTCTAGATATACTCATATTATTCCTCCCTTGTGATAATAATAATTATTATCAATGTTAATGATTCTCATTAACAATTACTTTAATATATTTATTTTAATATTCAAGCTTTATATAATTAAAAATTAAAACTGCAATTTTTTTTTTTTCTAGTATCATATAATTATTAAATAAGGATATTAATATGAGTAGACATTATGAAGTTTCTGATGGCTTGCACAAAGACGTAGATGAGGAAACCCAAAGCTACGTATTTAACCAAACAATGTTAAGGATAAAAGATCCAAAAATTTCGTTAGATTTTTATACTAGAGTTTTAGGTATGAAGCTTTACAGAAAACTTGATTTTCCAAATATGAAATTTACATTATATTTTTTAGGAATGGCAGGAGATGTTGACGACAATAACGTACCAGATGATGATAACAAAAGAACAACATGGACATTTAGCCAAAGGGCTATGTTAGAGCTTACACATAATTGGGGTACAGAAAATGACAGCGACTTTGCATACCATAATGGAAACTCAGACCCTCAAGGCTTTGGTCATATTGGTTTCAGTGTACCTGATGTGTATGCTGCTGCAGAACGTTTTGAAAAGTTAGGTGTTAAATTTGTTAAAAAACCAGACGATGGAAAAATGAAGGGGCTAGCTTTTATTGAAGATCCTGATGGGTACTGGATAGAAATTTTACAAGCAAATATGATAGAAAAAAACTCAGTTTAGTTATGAAAAGAAAAGATAAAATAAATTTTTATTTTTTTTTGTTTAGCATACTTATTTTAGCTTTATTAATATTCCCTATTTATAGTATTGGTAACAGAGTAGATCCATTTATATTTGGAATACCTTTTTCATTGTTCTGGATTGTCAGTTGTATTTTGATCCAGTTTGTAGGAATACTTTTTTTCTTGTTTATAGATAAAGAGGAACCATAATATGGAAAGATGGCATATAGCCTTAATAGCTATTTCTATTTACTTAGTTTTGGCATTTTTAATTGGGATCATGGCAGGAAAGGGAAAGTCTTTTTTTTCTTTGTCCGAGTATGCAGTAGGTGATAGGTCTTTCAATTTATTTGTAATGTGGTTTTTAATGGGAGGAACAATATTTTCAGCTTTTGCTTTTCTGGGAGGTCCTGGGTGGGCTTATTCAAAAGGTGCTGCTTCTTTTTATATTCTAGTTTACTGTACTTTGGGTTTAATGCCTTGGTATGTAATAGGTCCTAAAGTAGCCAAGATTGGAAAAAAGAATAATTATATAACAATGGGAGATTTTCTGGGTGATAGGTTTCAGTCAAAAATTTTAACAATTATAGTAGGAATAGTAGCAATATTGGCATTTATACCTTATCTTACATTGCAAATTAAAGGTATGGCCTATATTTTTAATGTGCTCACCTACGATAATATACCTTATTGGTTTGGTGCTTTTATATCTTTTGGAATTGTAGTTGTATATGTTGCGACTAGCGGAGTAAGAGGAGCAGCTTGGAGTGATGTATTTCAGGCAATTTTGATGTTAGTTATAGCATGGATTTTAGGCATGTATTTTGTGCAAAAATTGCATGGAGGAATTGGAAATATGTTTGAAACTATCAATAACAGTAATAATGATTTTCTTATAATTGGAAAAGAAGGCTCGTCTATGTCTAAAGCTAGGTATAGTAGTAATATTATAATTTCAATGATAGGTTTTGTAATGTGGCCACATTTATTTACTAAGTCATATACTACTACCGAAAAAAGAATTAAGACTACGGTGGCTGTATATCCTATATTTGCTTTGTTTTTATTACCAGTTTTATTTATAGGTTTTTCGGGATATGGTATTGTGAGCAATGATCAGATAGAAAACTCTGGACAAATTTTACCATATTTGATTACTAATTATCTTACAGAGTCAGGATTACTATATGGCATAGTTGGCGCTGGAGCATTGGCAGCTGCCATGTCTTCATCTGATGCCATAACACATGGAGCCTCAGTATCTTTTGGCAGAGATATATGTAAAGCTATATACTCAAAGATTCCTGAAAATATAGAATTATGGATTATGAGAGGAGCAGTATTTGGAGTTGGTGCAGTAGCGTATTTAATAGCTATTTTTGGCAGCGAAGGGCTTATTCAGCTTTTACTAGGTGCCTATGGACCAATAGCTCAATTGGCTCCTGCAGTTTATGCTTCATTATTTTTCCGTAAAGCAAGTGCTTTATCAATTATAATTGGTTTGATTTTAGGAGTGAGCATTACCATTTATTATCAATATTTCTCGGACAATACTCTTTATGATCTACATGCTGGATTAATAGGTTTAGCTTTTAATATAATTGCAGTGTTTGTATTTAGCTGCATAGTTAAACAGAGAAAAGGTGAAATTTTAAAAGCAAACGAATTTAATGATATTTAGAGTAGGTTTATACACCTACTCTAAATTATATATTTAATTTAATAAGCTTAAAGCCTTTTCATAGCTTTCAAAAGCCAATTCTGAATTTTTATGTTCGTTAGCAACAACAAGATCTCTTAGCTTTTTAACTTCAGCTTTTTTAGTTTCACTTAACTCTGTATTTGACAACTTTGCATCTAGTTGCTTAATTTCACTTTTCATGCAACCTGCGAATACGTTCGATACTAAAAAAGATAGGCTTAAAGTAATTAAAATTATTTTTTTCATATTATACTCCTTTAAAAAGTGAGAGGATATTTTTGTCCTCTCACTCAAATTAATCTATTTACTTTCTATACGGAGATAGAAAGTGACTAGATCTAAAATTTTAGACATAGACCACCTCCTTTCGTAAAATTTTATTATAGTAAAATTTATAAATTTTGGAAACCAGAAAATTCATCTTTTTAATTGAAGGAGCACATTATTGTAAATTTACTCCGCCTTTTTATAAAAATTTACTTTTTATTTTTGTATAAAACGAAAAAGATATTATTCCTCCTATTACCAGATGTTCCAGTAAGCTTGTTACATAATAAGCTTTTCCAAGAACTTTAAAGTCGGAAAACAAATTTAATAGAAAGCCTAGTATCACTAATGACATGTAAATATTTAAACCTAATTTTGAAAAGTTATATATTTTATAGAGTGAAAAAAACCAAACACAGGCATAGAGTAAAATAAAAATTAATTTCACGTCAAAATATTCTATATTATATAGAAAAATTAAATATGTTATTAAAATAGAGGTTAAAGCATTGAGTGCCACTAGTAGCTTAAAAATTTTAATTTCCTTTTTCATAAAGATTTTTCCTTAAATTTTTATAATAAAAAAGTTTAATTATTATTAGTTCATATTTATAGTTAATATAATTTAGTATACTTCAAAAAGTGCTGCAGCACCTTGTCCACCACCAATACACATAGTAACTACAACATTTTTTGCCTTTCTTCTTTTTCCTTCTATGAGTGCATGGCCTACTAATCTAGATCCAGTCATACCATAAGGATGACCAATTGCTATTGATCCGCCGTTAACATTCAGAATATCATTTGAAATTCCAAGTTTATCCCTGCAGTATATTACTTGAACAGCGAATGCTTCATTTAATTCCCATAAGTCAATATCATCTATTTTAAGGTTATTTTTGTTAAGCAGTTTTGGTATGGCATAAATAGGTCCTATTCCCATCTCATCAGGCTCTAGTCCTGATACAGCCATACCTCTAAATGCACCTAAAGGATTTAGATTTAAACTTTCAGCTTTTTTTGAGTTCATAACCAAGCATGCAGAAGCCCCGTCTGATAATTGACTTGCATTTCCTGCGGTAATATAAGCATTTGGACCCATCACAGGTGAAAGGGATTTTAATCCATCAATAGAAGTATCAGGTCTATTGCCTTCATCCTTTTGTAAACACACTTTTTCTTGTGTTATTTCTTCTGTATCTTTATTTTTTATTAACTTAGTTGTTTCTAATGGAAATATTTCTTTGTCTAAATAGCCAGACTTTTGAGCATTGGCCATTCTTATCTGGCTTTGAAGCCCATATTCATCTTGATCTTCCCTAGAAATATTATATCTTTTAGCAACTACTTCTGCTGTTTGTATCATAGTATAATATAATTCAGGTTTATGTTGATTAATCCAATCTTCTTTTGCCATAAAATTATTTTGGTGTTCATTTTGAACTAGGCTAATAGATTCTAATCCTCCTGCTACGCAAATATCTAATTCATTTGACATAATTCTTTGTGCTGCCATAGTGATAGCTTGCATACCTGAGGAACAAAATCTATTAATAGTTGCGCCAGCAGTAGTTACAGGAAGTCCTCCTCTGATTGCAATTTGTCTAGCTATATTTCCCCCAGTAGCTCCCTCTGGCATAGCACACCCCATAAGGCAATCTTCTACTTCATGGGGATCTAAATTTGCTAGTTCTATTACTTTTCTTACGGCATGTCCAGCAAGTGTAGCACCATGTGTGTTATTAAACGCACCTTTATATGCTTTACCTATAGGTGTTCTTGCTGTTGATACTATTACTGCTTCATTCATAATTAACTCCTAATTAAATTTTTTGTTTTCTTTTACTAATTGCTCTAAAAAGCTACACTTAGGCCACATATCACTATTTTCTTTTCTAAAACTTTCAATCTCTTCTAAAACTTTTTCAAGGCCATATTCTTCAGCATATTTCATAGGACCACCTCTCCAATGTGGGTATCCATAACCATAAGCATATGTTACATCTATATCAGAGGCTCTTAATGCAAAACCCTCTTCAAGTATCATACAACCTGTGTTTACAAGGGCCCAGCTTAATCTATTAAGAATTTCTTTATCATCAATATTTCTTCTAGTTATACCTTTTTCTTTGGCAACCTTTTCAAACATCATATCTACTTCAGGGTCTATTTGTTTTTTTCTTGTTTGAGGGTCATAAATATAAAAACCTCTATTAGTTTTTTGGCCATATCTACCTAATTCACACAATTGATCAGCAACAGAAGATGTATATCTTAAGTTATCGTATTTCCCCTCTTGTTTATGTCTCTTTCTAATTCTCCATCCTACATCATTACCAGCCAAATCATTAACAGCAAATGGTCCCATAGCCCATCCAAATTCATAGATTACTCTATCTATGTCGGCAACCTTGGCACCCTCTTCAGCCAGTGCATGAGCTTGCCTTACATATTCATGAAACATTCTGTTACCAATAAATCCATCGCAATTTCCTGCAAGAACAGGAATTTTATTTATGCCTTTTGCTAGTTTCATAGTACTAGATATTACTTCCTTGCTTGTATGCTTTCCTCTTACTATTTCAAGGAGTTTCATAACGTTAGCTGGACTAAAAAAATGAGTTCCAATTACATATTCAGGTCTATTTGTGGCTTCAGCAATCTGATCAATATCTAGAGTAGAAGTATTAGTCGCTAAAATACAATTTTCTTTAGCTATTTTATCAATTCTACTAAACATAGTTTTTTTAAGACTCATTTCTTCAAATACTGCTTCCACTATAACATCAGCATTAGAAATTTGTTCAAGACTAGTAGCACCTTTTATTAACGACATTTTCTTTTTAAAATCATTTTCGCTCATGCGTCCTTTAGATACCGTACTAGCATAATTTTTTTCTATTATTTGCAGACCTTTATCTAGTGAATCTTGACTATTCTCAATAACAGTAACAGGAATACCAACATTTGCAAAATTCATTGCAATGCCTCCGCCCATTGTTCCGCAACCTATCACTGCTGCGGTGTTAATAGGTAAAGTTTTTGTTTCTTTTGAAATATCAGGTATTTTAAGGGCTTGTCTTTCAGCAAAGAACATGTGAATCAATGAAGAACTTTCATTTGAATCATGACAGATTTTAAATAACTCTCTTTCTTTTGCTAGTCCATCGGCAAAATTTAAATTCGTTGTTTCTTTTATTGCTTCAATTGCATAAAGTGGAGACTTTCTGCCTCTATATTTTTTTTCCATTTTTTTAGAAAAAATTTCAAATACCTCATCATTAACACTGGAAATTTTTTCATTAAGTTCGCTAACAATGGGATGAATTTCCAGTTCTAGTTTACTTTTTATAAAATTTATCGCATTTGCAATAAGACTATCTTCATAAATCTCTTCAATTATACCAGACTTTAAAGCATCACTAGCATTAATAGGATTTCCAGAAGTTATCATAGATAAAGCCTTTTCTATCCCTACTAATCTTGGAAGCCTCTGTGTGCCTCCTGCTCCTGGAATAATGCCTAATTTTACCTCTGGTAATCCCAATCTAGTAGAAGCAAGGGCCACTCTGTAGTTGCAACCCATAGCTAATTCTAGTCCACCCCCCAAAGGTGTGCCGTGCAAAGCAGCAACTATAGGCTTTTTGCTATTCTCAAAAGTTTTGATTACTTGATTAAGGTCAGGCTCTTGCATTGGTTTACCAAATTCTGAAATATCAGCACCAGCAAAAAATGTCCTACCGTCCCCTATTAATACAATACCTTCAATATCTTCATTTTCAGATAATTCTTTTAGGCTATCTACTAAACCAGATCTAACAGAATGAGAAAGAGCATTAACTGGAGGATGCATTCCTTTTATTATTCCTATGTTATCAATTATTTCATATTCTATAGCATTATTTTCACTCATAAATTCTCCTAAAAAGTTTTATATTCTCCGGACATTGAATTAGTTGTTCTTTCAATTTTCATAGCCAAACTTGGCCTTTCTTTGATCTATAAATAAGTCTAATGGTTTTTCTTCAAAAAGACCTTCAAACCAGTTTTCTACTTTTTGTGTAATAGATAAATCAAATTTTTTTACTTCCTCTTCTAAAATAGTATAAGAAGATCTAATTACCTCATTAGCATCCTGGTCATTACTAATCTTGATTTGATAGTTAATTAAATATCTCATTTTAATGCTTTCCAGTTTAACAGATTTATTGTAATTTCAAAACATGAATCATATATTCAGGTTTATTTTTTTATGTTTATTAATTACCTGCGCATTATTTTCTATTCTATTATATACAAATAAAAAAAATGAAATGAATTCATTTAGCGCTTACTATAATTCTAATGGTGGCTTTGCTGGTTTTATTCAAAAAAAAAATAATTTACTAAGAGCTTGTGAGTTTTCATCGAATGGATCTATATTGAGCTGTTCAAAATGGTTTGATGCTGAAAAATTAAAACAGGGTCAGAATAAAGGTATTAGTCTTAAGGATATTTAATAATTATATTCCATAAATTTAGCCGTATTTTTAGCTATAATTTTTCCTAAAAAATACTCAACTATATTTAGAGACATAGCTATACCTGCAGAAACCCCGGCCGATGTATAATAAGTATCAAAAACAAATTTTTTATTTTCAATAATTTTAGTAGAGGGTGATATTGCTTTTAACAATGCTAAAGCTCCCCAATGTGTTGTTGCTTTTTTATTTATTAATAGCCCAGCTTGTCCCAAAAGCAAGGCTCCTGTACAAACAGAAGCAAGTATTTCTATATTTTTATTAGCATTTATCCAGTTAATAACATTTTTATTTTTTATAAGTTCTCTTGTTCCTATTCCCCCTGGAATTATTAGTACATTTAGTTTAGGAACATCTTTGAAAGTATAATTGCTTTTTATTAAAAGGTTTCCGTTAGCTTTTATATTTTTTCTCTTTTCTGATACTGTAAACACTTTGAAGGGGTTAGGAAAATCATGGATATTTGATTTGCTTTCTTTTATCAATCGAGCTGAGCTAAATACTTCGTAAGGTCCAGCAAAATCTAATATTTCAACAGCATCAAAAACAAAAATTCCTACATTTTTTTTTCTTTTCATTTGATATCGAGTAACTTGTTTTTTTCAAACAATAATATAAAGTAAAAGCATGTACTTGGAAAGAAAATATCGAAAAGACAAGTTTAAATTAGATAAAGAAGAAAAAATAGAGAATTTATAACATATTCTTAAAGTTTAGAAAGATTAAGAAAATCTTACTAGTTTTGATAGAAACTACTTCTTTCTTAATAAGCTTTTTAGAATATGATTGTAGAATCCTAAATTCTCAACATTAGGAATTGTTGCCTGAATAATATGAAATACAGTTTTATTAATTGCAGTTTTTTTATAATAGCTTTACTAATACCTTCAATTTGTGTTTTTGCTCCTATGGGAACTTGGATTCCTTTAGTGTTAAGTAGTATATTGATAGTGTATTTTTCAAAAAATTTTTATCAAAATACTCCCCATCATAAATTTTTACTAATCTTATTTTGTTTTTTATTTTGGTTATTAATAAGTATAGTATTAAATTTTAAAAGTTCAGGACAAATAATTAAACTAATAGAACTTATTATTATTACACTATCTGGCTTTTTATTATGCAAAGCATCTTTATATAAAAAAAGATTTAAAGGTTTTACAATCCTTTTTACTATTTCTTTTATAGTAAGTTCTATATTAATGTTAATAGATATCTATGGTAGTTTTGGAATAAAACTGTGGTTATCTAAAAACCTTGATTTCAATAACTTTGAAAATTTTTATTCTGTCAAGGAATGGGTTAGTTTAAAAAGTTTCAGAAATGAATATTTTTATTCTATACAAAGCTACCTAAATAACTCTTATGACAGAGGCATTGCAGCACTTACAATTCTTGTTATGCCTATTACCTGTCTATGTCTTAATTTAAAAATTAAAAAACTAAAAATTCTCTTAATTACAATTATTTTAGTTTTAGTTTTAGTTTTGTCACTAAATAACTTAGCTGTATTTTTAAGTGTTATAGTGTCTTTTATTCTAGCTACATTATTTTTTTTTACAAAAAAGTTTTATAGAAAAACTTTTATTTTTATTATACTAACTTATATGATGAGTGCTCCTGCTTTATTGGGCTTTTTAGATTATAAAAACTTTTATCATTATGAAACTTCCATAAATAATAAATTAAAATATTTTAGCGATAAATATAGACATACAAAATGTGAGATGGTCTTAAAGAAAGAATTTAAATACTTTAATAAATCTCAAATAGAAAATTTAAATAAAGAGTTAATTGGTAAGACAGTATCAATTGATGAGATCAATAATGCAGCAAAAAATGTTCAGAACTTTTTTCTTAAAAAAGGTGAAAGTCCAGTATATGTATTAGTTCCATTACTAAAAATTAGTGATCACAACGAAATACATTTTATAATTTCAAAGGAAAATGTAAAAATTAAAGAACTAAATTCAGGCCATAAGAATAAAATTAAAGTCCATGGTATAAGATATATTCCGCTGAATTGTAGTTTTAACTTAATAAGTTTTTATTTCGCAAAAGCACATATCAATGATCCAATTGAAATATTTGAGTTTCAAGCATATTATCTGGCCTCAAAAATAATCCATAGATTAACCATATGGAGTTTTGTAAAAGAAAAAATATTAGAGAAACCATTATTTGGTCACGGTTTTTTTACTTCAGGTAAAATTGGTGAAAGCTATCAAATAAAAAATTTGAACAATGCAAAAATTAATGCAATACCACTTCACCCGCATAATGCAACTATGCAATTATGGATGGAGTTAGGCTTAGTAGGTGTAGTACTTTTTTCTATATTATTGGCTCTACTTATTAATAGAATTTATAAAGAATCTAAGTTAAACTTTTTAAATTCAGCTTTTGCATTTATTTCACTAATACAGTTTTTTTTAATAGGACAAATTAGCTATGGATTTTGGCAACCTTGGTGGATAAGTATAAATATTATTTGTTTTATTTCATATTACTTATTGTTTAATAAACGAGGCTTAAAAAACTTCAGTTAAATTTGTTAAATTTACTATTCTATGTATGATAATTTTTTTTTCACTTATTTTATCATCATCAAAATTAGACGGAGGGTTTAATAAATTAACTGATTTTTTCAAAGCAAAATGAGTCCATTTTTCTTTGACAATCTCATCGTTTATTTTGTTATCAAAACTATTAGAGTTTATATCAACATCACTTTTAAAAGACTTAGCTACTTTTTTCTTGGGGCCTATTTTATAAGTAAAAGTTATAGTGAAAAAAATTTTATAATACTTAACGCTCATAAATAACAACAATTATATAGTGACTACAGTAAACGAAAACTATTTACCATGCAATGTACTTTAATTAAAGCTTTTAACAATTTTTTACCATTGATTCAATGTTCTGCAGAGAGGTGCAATCTAATGGCCCCCTTACTAGGACTCTAACCTAGAATTCAAACTTAGGAGGTTTGCGTGATATACTGTTTCACTATAAGGGGCTATATAAAAATATATCAAAGGAATAAGTAGGTAAACACAAAAGCATATTTATCCCTTTATTATATGCAAGAAATAAGTAAAAGAAATTCTTAAGAATGTAAAGTTGCCATAATTTATGAGAATTATTATTACTGGTAATGATAATCATTTGCAATTTATAATTTAAGTGATATATATATATTATGCTTATAGATTATTTTAAAATACCTTTTGGAGGTCAGTTACTCATTTGGACTAGCAGAATATCTCTTTATGGTAGTTGTAGAACCAAACCAAACAAATATGATTTTGTTAATAAAGCATTTGAAAAAGTTGGTATTTATAATGGGAGCTCATTATTGAAACCATTCTTGTCATTGCTTAAAAATAAAGAAAATTTCAAAATACAGCCTATGTGTAAAAGATATTTGATTGACCCAGAAATAGATCTTATTCAGTGTGTGGATGCATTCAAATATAAAGAATTGAACAAAAAGTATTTCATTAATTTATGGAGTTTAGATCAAGAATTAGATGAATTTATGTTTTTTGGAAGCAATCTAGGAGAGTCATTTAAAAAAGCTAACTTAAATACTAGTATTGCTTCAAGCTATGACAATGTTCATCATATCAAAAAATCAGAAAATGTGAAAACTTTACACTAAAGGAGAATAAAGAAATGCTGGGAGTAGGACAAGAGTTATTAGATTTTAATGTAGTAGGAGTGAAACCGAAATTTGAAAATCATGAGGAGAATGGAGAAAGTGCTTTCGAAACAATAAACAAAAATTCTTTTGCTGATAAATGGAAAGTTATATTTTTTTATCCCAAGGATTTTACATTTATATGTCCTACAGAAATTGTAGAGTATGCTAAACTAAATCAAGAGTTTCTGGATAGAGATTGTATTGTTTTAGGAGGAAGCACTGACAATGAACACTGTAAATTAGCATGGAGAAGAGAGCATAAAGATTTAAATAAATTAGACCAATGGTCATTTTCAGACACAGAAGGCACTTTGGTAGATGCTTTAGGTATAAGATCAGAAGAAGGTGTTGCATTAAGGGCAACTTATATAGTTGATCCACACAATATTATACAGCACGTTAGTGTTAATAATTTAAACGTAGGAAGAAACCCAAGTGAAACACTTAGAATATTAGATGGGCTTCAAACAGATGAGTTGTGTCCCTGTAATAGGCCTGTTGGGGGTGAAACCATATAAATAAAATATGAATATAACAGAAACTATAAGCAACTTTCCTGAATTTGCTAAAGATATAAAGCTTAATTATTCCAAAATACTCAATGAAGGTATACTTGAAAGTTCATTGCTTTACTCAGTAATTTTAATAAGTAGTATTGCTACTAAATGTGATGTTCTCATAAATGCTGCTTATGAAGAGTCCAAAAGTTATGTTACCGAAGAGATTATACAAGACATAAAAGGCGCTTATGCGATAATGTCTATGAATGCTATATATTATAGATTTACGCACTTAACAAACGAACAGAGTTACTCAAGCATGCCTGCGAATTTAAGAATGCAATATATGAGTAAACATAAAATATCTAAAAGTGATTTTGAATTGTTATGTTTAGCAGTAGCAATTCTTATGGGATGCGGAAAATGTATAAATGCTCATGAAGCAGTATTAAGGGAAAATAATGTAGAAAATATTAAAATACAAACCGTAGCCAGGATAGTCTCTATAATAAACTCAATGGCAAATATATTGGAGGTTAAAAGTTGAGTTATCATCCTATAATGGGTATTGCTTTCTTTTTTACTTTTTTAGTCGTGGCATTTATTTTAGGCAAACGTCTTGGTAATTATAAACAAAACAAAAATAATATAATCATTTTTGATAAGAAAAAAAATAATAGTACTGATGCAATCTCTCCTGACGCAAATTGGATAGACTAGTTTAATATCAATTATAATAACTTAATAAAAAAGCAAAAAGGTAAAACGCTGAAAATAGTTTTATTTAATTTTTATTGAAAATAAAAGAATTAAAAAGTAACATTCTTAAATATTTAAAAGACTTACTAGTAAGTAGATGACTATAAAGTATAAAGAGAAAACTTATGGCAATGACAATTCATCAATTAAAAATTTTTTGGGCAGTTGCCCAGGCTAAATCCTATACCAAAGCATCTAAAATGTTAGGGTTAGCCCAACCTTCTTTATCGCAACAAATTTCAAAGTTAGAAGATGAAGTAGGTGCTAGATTATTTAATAGAGGTTTTAGTAAAATTAGTCTTACAGATGCTGGAAAGTTTTTAAGCTCTAAAGCAGAACAGATAATAGCTGGAATAGAAGAAACAGAGCAAGGCTTAAAAGACTTTTCTGATAATACAAGAGGTACATTAAAAGTTGGTATGTTGTCTTCTGTAGCAAGAAATATATTGCCTACTACTATGAAAATTTTTTCACATAATTTTCCAAATATAGAAATTAATGTTCTTGAGGTTGCTCCAGCTGAGGCAATTGATTTACTTTACGCAAGACAATTAAATGTAGCAGTAGTTGCAGAAGACTCCTTAGCTGCCTCTAACCTTTCATTTGCTAAGAAAAAAATATTCTCTGATCCTTATGTTTTAGCAACTCCAAAAACCGTAAAATTAGAAAATATTAAAAAGAAAGAAGATTTAAATATAAGTTATAAAAAAATACTGTCATCTATTATTATGTTTGAGTTTGGTAGTCAGCACAAAAAAAGAATAGATGATTGGTTCAAAAAAAATTTAGAAACAACTAAAACAATAGCTTTTACAAGATCATATGAAGTTGCTCTTTCGATGGTGGAAGCAGAGTTAGGAGTAGTGGCGTTACCTGCTTTAACAGCAGTTGTTGGATCAAATCGGTCATACGACGTTAATTTATATAAGACAAACCTTTTAGATAGAAGTCTAGTATCATTAACACCAAAGCAGTATGAAAATGTTGAACCTTCCAAAAGTTTTACTGATAGTCTAAAGTTAGCAGGAACAAAATTAACATTGCCTAATATAAAAGAGACTCCTGATTTTATAAAAAACTTTCAAAATTTATAAATAATAAGATAATATATAAAAAAATGAAGGCATAATATGAACATAAGATTTTGGGGTGTCAGAGGCAGCATACCTACACCAGGAAAGAGTTTTGTAAAATATGGAGGGAATACTTCGTGTGTAGAAATAAATGCTGGTAAAAATACCATTATTTTAGATATGGGATCAGGGCTAGTAAATTTAGGGACTTACTTAATTAAAAAAAATATAAAAAATTTTGATATACTAGTTTCACATTTTCATTATGACCATACTTGCGGATTACCTTTTTTTATGCCTGCATACAATAAAGAATTTAGTTTTTCAATAAGGTCAGGACTATCTAAAAATAGAAAAAAAACATTAGATGTATTAAAAAAACAAATTAGCAGCCCCTCGTTTCCTATAACTATTGATAAGTTTATGGCAAATATTATTTATGATGATTTTGAAATAGAAAAGGAATTTTTAATACAAGATAATATTAAAGTAAAAACTATTTCATTAAATCACCCAGATGGAGCAACAGGATACAGAATAGAAAATAAAAACAAATCAGTATGCTATATCACCGATCACGAACATGAATTAAGTAAAAAAAATGAAAAACTTATGAGCTTTCTTTGGAAGAGTGATGTTTTAATTTATGATTCAACCTATGATGATAATAACTTTAAAGATTATATTGGCTGGGGGCACTCTACGTGGCAAGAAGCAACAAGACTAGCACAAGCTTGTAAAATAAAAAATTTATTTATTTTTCATCACAACCCAGAGAATAATGATAAAGTTTTAGATGCAATTCAATCAAAATGTAGTAATATAAATGAGAGATATATTGTTGCTCAGGAAGATATGTTTTTTAAATTAACTTAGTAATGTGTTTAAAATATGGATGATAAATTAAAACAAAAATTTTTACCAGATGAGTATATTTTTGAACAAGGAGAAAAAGGAGATAAAGCATACTTGCTTTTAGATGGTAGAATAGCAATAGAAGTTAATGGAAAAAAAGTTTCTGAAATATCAGAAATGGAAATCTTTGGAGAAATGTCACTAATTTTAAATAAGCCCAGGTCGGCAAGTATTAGAGTTTTAAAGCCCTCTATAGTATTGCCTATAGATAAAAAAATTTTAAATGATTTATTAGAAAAGTCTCCACCTGTGGTTAAATCAATGGTCAAGCAGTTATCCTATAGACTTGCTCAATGTGATTCTGAAATCAAAAGTTTAAAAGATAAGATTAATTAAAAACTTTAACATTGACTGACATACCAGGAACAACCTTACCTATAAGTTCAGAAGGCAATGAAAAAACGATTTTTACTGGAATTCTTTGAACCACTTTTACAAAGTTACCAGAAGCATTTTGAGGAGGTATTAAACTAAATGAAGAAGCTGAAGCTGGTGAAAAAGATAAGACTTCACCTTTAATTTTAAAATTTGAAAATGCATCAATTTTTATTTCTGCCTTAGATCCTATCTCCATATTTCTAATTTGAGTTTCTTTAAAATTTGCTATAACCCAAACATCGTTTACAGGAACTATAGACATAAGAGGCCATCCATTCTTCATGTACACCCCGGGCTCTACTATTCTATTCGCTATAATTCCATCTATGGGAGATCTTATGTTAGTGGATTCTAGATTTATTTTGCTAGTTTCTAATTGGCCTTCAAGGGACTCTTTTTTGGCAATATACCTAGACTTTTCTGCTTCCAGCTTATTTAAATTAATTTCAAGTTTTTTTATTTCTTTTTTTATTACTTTAAATGCAATTTTAGCTGATTGTATGTCAGACTCATATTGATCAACTTTATTTAAACTTACCTCGTATTTAGCAATTGTTTTCTCGTATTTTGATTTAGTTGCATTGTTCGTATCTAATAACTTTTTAATTCTTTTTTTTTCTTTTTCTAACATTATTAGATTAGAATTTTCTGATGCTTTTTTATATGTAGCACTCTCAACTTTAGTTTTAGCTAAATTTCTTTTTAAAACTTGTTCTTCTATTTTTAATTCTTCCGCTAATCTTATAGCTTCTAACTCCTTAATTTTAGCTAAAGCGGCTCTAAGTTCTGCTCTAGCCGTAATAACTTTTGATAAAAATGGTGCTTCATCAAATTTAACTAACATATCACCTTTTTTAACTTTTGTATTTAAGACCCCAGGAACTTCAGACACATAGCCATCAATTCTAGAGGATATATTTGTAATCGAACCTCTTACGTAGGCATTATCTGTAGTCTCATATTTAGATAGTTTTTTCCATGCAAAAATAACAGTAAATAAAAATATTACTAATGCTAAAAATAAAACAAAATAAAAGCTATTTTTCATAAGTCTAATTTATAACATAACAGTAATTACTATTAAAAGAAAATTGTGGTGGAGCCGAGGGGGATCGAACCCCTGACCTCGTGAATGCCATCCACGCGCTCTCCCAACTGAGCTACGGCCCCAATTTAAAATATTTATTCGTCCTCTATATCATCATCCAGTAAAACATCTTCTGCTACACTTTCATCTATATCATCATCAAAATTAATATCTTCCTCCAATTTATCTTTAGAATTTATAGGAATACTTTTTTTAGTCTTTGAGGTTTCTGTATTTAAGGGAGTATCTTTATTAATCTGTTCTTTGCCGCATTTTGGGCATATAACTTTATCTTTATTAAGGTCAAAAAATTTTGCACCACAATTTGCACAAGTATGTTTGCTACCTCTTAAGTCAAAGTTCATTTTCATCACTCCTTAATTAGGGTGTTAATTTACATAAACAAATATGTTAAATTAAAAATATTTTTAAAATTAATTTATTTCAACAAATATTTATGTTCATATTTAAAAAAAAATCAAAGATGCTTTTTAATAATTTAGACAAAGTATCCTTAAATAAAAATATTTTAAATGGTAATTGTTATATTCCAGGAGATAAGTCAATATCACAAAGGGCAATTATTATGGGCTTAATTTCCATTGGCACTACAAAAATAGAAGGTGTTTTAGATAGCGAAGATGTATATCATACACTTAAAGCTGTTGAGTCTTTAGGTGCTAGAATTAAAATTACTAAAAATATATTAAATATAGTTGGGGTAGGCCTGGGTAATTATAAATCACCTAATAAGCCCATTTACATGGGAAATAGTGGAACGGGAACAAGACTCTTAATTGGACTAGTAGCTGGTTCAAACGCTAAAGTTACCTTTTATGGAGACTCTTCTTTGAGTAAAAGGCCAATGGAACGTATTATTAGGCCTTTAGCAAGAATGGGTGCAAAGTTTATTTTTAATGATAATATTAGACTCCCAATTACAGTAATAGGAGCAGGAAAAAGAGGGTTTACATTTCCAATTAAATACAATATTTCTGTATCTTCTGCTCAAGTAAAATCTGCTATATTGCTGGCAGCATTAACTGCTAGAGGCAAATCTTCTATTACAGAACCATCAGTTAGTAGAAACTACACAGAAAAAATGCTGAAAGAAAGAGGTGTGCATATAAATAATTCAATTAACAAATCAGGTAAAAACAAAATAAATATTTCAGGTCTTCCTTTTTTAAAGAACTGTGATATTAATGTTCCAGGAGACCCCTCATCTGCGGCTTTTATTGGTATTGCATGTCTAATTACTAAAGGTAGCAAAATAATTATTAAAAATGTTCTTAATGATCCTTTTAGACTAAAAATATTTAAAATATTAAAAAAAATGAAAGGAAATATTAAAATTATTAAAAAAAATAAATATCTTTGCGATATTATTATCCAATACTCAAAGCTAAAAAATATAACAGTTGAAAAGAAGGACTCTACCGCACTAATTGATGAATACCTCATATTATCGATTGCTGCAGCATCTGGCAAAGGTATTATGAAAATGAAAGGTTTAGAAGAACTAAGATACAAAGAGAGTGATAGGTTTTTAGCCATTAAAGAGGGATTAATAAAGTGTGGAGTTAAAGTGAATTCAAAAGGAAATGATATGGAAATATTTGGCAGTAATTTAATTAAAGGAGGATGCGTAATAAATGCTGAACAAGATCACAGAGTTGCAATGTCTTTTAACATACTAAACCTAATTTCTGAAGAACCTATAAAAATTTTGGGAAATAAAGCAATATTAACTAGTTTTCCAAATTTTTTTGAATTATTCAAAAAACTTGGTAAGAAAAAAAACAATGGATGAAAAGGTCATAATTACCATAGATGGCCCAGCAGCATCTGGCAAAGGTTCTTTGTCTAAAGTATTAGCCCAGGATTTAAATTTGTATTATCTCGAAACAGGTATTTTTTATAGAATATTTGCCAAAGAAATGTTGGGACAAGATCACAATGTTAAACAACTCTCGCAGGTTATATCTAAATTAAAGAAAGAAAAAATTGATAAAAAGTTGAGAAACATAGAAAATTTTTATACAAATGAAATATCAGAACTTGCATCAAATTTAGCAAAAAAAGCAATTGTAAGAAAGTTTGTTGCGAAAATACAGAAACAATATCTAAAGACATTTCCAAGTCAATATAGAGGAGTTATACTAGAGGGAAGAGATTGTGGAACGGTTATTGCTCCTAATGCAGATATAAAAATATTTTTAACAGCTGACTTATATGTTCGAGCAAAAAGAAGGTTCGAGCAACTTAATAAAAAAAGTAAAAAAATAAGCTTAGAAAGTGTAATGAATGATTTATCTATAAGAGACTCAAGAGACACAGAAAGAAAACTTTCCCCGTTAAAAAAAGCAGAGGACGCTTTTTTATTAGATAATACAGAATATAGTTTTTTAGAGACGATAAATATTGTAAAAAATATTATTTTTAGTAAAATACCTACTTTGAAAATTAATATTTAAAAAATTGTTATTGAAAGCAGGAAAATATGGATAAAGCTTTAGCTACCAGTAAAGCCAACAAAGTGAAAACTACAAACGAAAACTTTAAGGAGTTATTAGAAAAATCTTTTGAAAAAGAATTTAAAAAAGTTGGAAGTTTGGTGAAAGGAAAAGTAGTCGCAATAGAAAAAGACTCTGTAATTATTGATATTGGCTATAAATCAGAAGGTAGGGTGCCTATTAAAGAATTTACTCCTCCAGACAAAAAGCCTGAATTGGGTGATGAAGTAGAAGTTTTTTTTGAAAATGCAGAGAATAAATTTGGAGATGCGGTTTTATCAAGAGAGAGGGCAAAAAGAGAAACAGCCTGGGCAGTTATGGAAAAAGCACTAAAAAATAAAGATCAAGTAAAAGGTAACATATTTTCTAGAGTAAAAGGTGGCTTTTCAGTTGATTTGAATGACGCTGTAGCTTTTTTACCAGGTAGCCAGGTAGATGTCAAAGTTATAAAAGATAATTCATATTTATTAGGAACCAATCAAATTTTTCATATTCTAAAAATGGATCGCAAGAGAGGAAATATAGTAGTTTCAAGAAGGTCTGTTTTAGAAGAGGGAAGAGCTGAAGCAAAAAAAGAAATGGTATCTACCTTAGAAGAAGGTCAAATTATGGAAGGAACGGTAAAAAATATTACTGATTATGGAGCATTTGTAGATTTAGGTGAGATGGACGGACTTTTACATGTTACTGATATATCCTGGAAAAGAATTAGCCATCCTTCTGAGTTATTGAGTGTAGGTCAAAAAATTAAAGTTAAGCTTATTAAATTTAATTCTGATTCACAAAGACTCAGCCTTGGTATGAAACAGCTTAATGAAGACCCGTGGAAAGGAGCTGAGGAAAAATTTAAAGTAGGTAGTAAATATGAAGGAGTGATTTCTAATATTGCAGACTATGGAGCTTTTGTTGAAATAGACAAAGGTATTGAAGGATTGGTGCATGTTTCTGAGATGAGTTGGAACAAAAAAAATAGTAATCCTTTCAAGTTAGTTAATACAGGAGAAAAAGTGGATGTTATAATATTAGATTTTGACCTTGAAAAAAGAAGACTTAGTCTTGGCATGAAACAAACAACTGCAAACCCATGGGAAGCTGTTAAAAAATCTCTTTCCATTGATGCTATTCATGAAGGCGAAATTACTAATATTACAGAATTTGGCCTATTTGTAAAAGTAGACGATAATATTGATGGTTTAATACATCTAAACGACTTATCTTGGAACGATAGTGCAGAAGAAGAAATTAAAAAGTATAAAAAGGGTGATAAAGTTAAGAGTAAAGTTTTAGAAATAGACCCAGATAAAGAAAGAATAGCACTTGGGATAAAACAGCTTGAAAAGGATCCTTTTGAAGAAGCAGTTAAAGAAAAATTAAAAAAAGGTAGTTTGATCACCTGTGTAGTAGAAAATGTTACTGAAGCTGGTCTGGAAGTTAAGTTTGAAAATAATTTAACTGGTTTTATTAAAAAGTCTGATTTGTCTAGAGATAAAGAAGAACAAAAGCCTCTTAGATTTGCAAAAGGAGAAAAAGTTGATGCTATGGTTTCTAATATTGATAAGTCTTCAAGAAAAATATTTTTATCCATTAAGTCAATGGAGTTAGCAGAAGAAAAGAAAGCAATGAAAGATTATGGTTCAGCAGACTCTGGGGCATCATTAGGTGACATACTAGGCGCTGCCTTAGAAGCTAAGTCCGATAAAAAAAAAGATACTGATTTGTCTAAAAAGAAGAACAGTAAAAAATAACTATTGAGATATACTTGAATAAGTTTGATATTATAAAAATTTTAGCAAAAAAAAAAGATCTATCTACCCAAGATGCTGATCAAATAATATCAATTATTACTGAAGAAATTTCTAATTCTTTGTATTATGGAGATAGGGTGGAATTCAGAGGGTTTGGTGTTTTTTATACTAATACTAGAAAAAAAAGGCTTGCTAGAAATCCTCAAACGGGAAAAGAAATTAGTGTTAAAGAAAAGAAAATACCTCACTTTAGAATAGCCAAAATTTTTTATGAGCTTATTAATAAGTGATTCTAGTTAGCATCATAAGAAAAGTTATTTTTTTCTTAGTTTTTTTAGTTTTGGTATCCTTTGGTGTATCAAATCAAGAATTTATAAGTTTAGGTTTATGGCCACTAAAATATGAATTCCACATACCTCTATATCTACTGTTTTATATGTCTATAATTCTTGGTATTTTAATAAGTGTTTTTTACCTTTTTTTAAGAAAATTAAAATGATAAAAGCTAACAAAATAATATGTGCAATAGATTTTAATGACTTAGATAATGCTGTCTCTTTTATAGACTCAATAAAACATGATATTGTTTATAAAATTGGAATGGAATTTTTCTATAATTTTGGTTTAAAGGGAATTGAAATATTGCAGGAAAAGAAACCTCAAATGAAAATTTTTTTAGATTTAAAATTACATGATATCCCAAATACAGTTTCTAGAGCTTTACTGCCATTATTAAGAAATATAAAACCATTTATGATCACCTTACATATTAGTGGCGGTAAAAATATGTTAAATGAAGCAATTTATATAGTAAAAAGTACAGCTAATCAATTTAGTTTTGAAAAACCATTAGTACTAGGAGTTACTATACTTACGAGTCTAGATAAAAGTCAATTAAACGAAATGGGATTAGTTAAGTCAGTAAACAACTATGTTTTAAAATATGCTAAAATAGCTAAGTCTTCTGGTTTAGATGGAATAGTTTGTTCTCCTTTAGAAATAAAATTAATAAAAAAATCTTTTGGTAATAGTTTAAAAATTGTTACTCCTGGCATAAGAACGAAAAAGAGTGATAATAATGATCAAGCAAGAATATTAAGCCCTAAAGAAGCATTCAAAAGTGGATCTGATTATATAGTTATGGGAAGGCCACTAATTCACTCTAAAAATCCTAATAAACTTATAGACGACATAATAAATAGTTAATATATATAAAAAGCATGCCTGTAAAAATTAAGATATGTGGATTAAAAACACTTTCAGAAATCAATTGTGCTGTAGATTACGGTGCCAGTTGGTACGGATTAATTTTTTTTAGGGGTTCTCCTAGAAATATTGATCTGAAAGCTGCAGAAAAACTAGTAGCAAAAACACCTAAACAAATAGAGCCTGTAGCTGTTACTGTAAATCCTTCTAAAAATGAAATTCAAGAGTTGTTTAATATAGGCATAAAAAACATTCAATTGCATGGAAAAGAGTCAGTTAAATTTTGTGAAGACATTCATAATAAATTTAAAATTAAAGTATTCAAAGCCATAAGCATTAAAAAAAATAATGATATTGCTTTGGCAAATAAATATAAAGACTGCAGTGATTGGATTCTATTTGATTATAAGGATGATTATCAGTTAGGAGGAACAGGAAAAGCGTTCAACTGGAATGTATTAAAGAATATAAATTTAAATTTTAACTGGATACTATCAGGTGGTTTAGATTATAATAATGTTAAAAAAGCTATTAGTATTACTAATGCTAAGGCAGTAGATGTTTCTTCTGGTGTAGAAGAAAGGAAAGGAATAAAATCAACTGAACTTATAAAAAAATTTTGTAATTCAGTTTATAATTAAAATATGCAAGTAAAATCTTATAAAAATTTCCCAGATAAGAATGGAAATTTTGGTGAATTTGGTGGCAGATTTGTAGCGGAAACCTTAATGCCACTAATTTTAGACTTAGAAAAAAAATATTTATTTTATAAAAAAGATAAGAAGTTTAATGAAGAATTTACCAAATTATCCAAAGATTATATAGGTAGGCCTAGCCCATTATATTTTGCTAAAAATCTTACGAAGTTATTAGGTGGAGCAAAAATATATTTTAAGAGAGATGAGCTTAACCATACAGGCGCTCATAAGATTAATAATTGTTTAGGACAAGTTCTATTAGCAATCAGAATGAAAAAGAAGAGAATAATAGCTGAAACTGGAGCAGGACAGCATGGAGTTGCTACTGCTACTGTATGTGCTTTATTTGGTTTAGATTGTTATGTTTATATGGGTAAGAAAGATATAGAAAGACAAAAACCAAATGTATTTAAAATGAAGTTATTAGGAGCAAAAATAATACCAGTTGAATCAGGTTCAGCAAGCCTCAAGGATGCAATGAATGAAGCTTTGAGGGATTGGGTAAGCAACGTAGAAAATACTTTTTATATTATAGGAACAGCTGCAGGTCCTCATCCTTATCCGATGATGGTAAGAGATTTCCAATCAATTATTGGGAAGGAATTAAAAAAACAGATTCTTCAAGTAGAAAAAAAATTACCTGACACTTTAGTTGCTTGTATAGGAGGAGGATCTAATTCATTAGGCTTATTTTATGAATTTTTAGATAATAAAAAAGTAGATTTAATTGGTGTTGAGGCAGGAGGAAAAGGAATTCACACAAATAAACATGCTGCCTCTTTATCTGCTGGAACACCAGGAATTCTTCATGGAAATAAAACCTATTTAATACAAGATAAATCTGGGCAGATCAAGGAGGCTCACTCTATATCTGCTGGATTAGATTATCCAGGTATAGGACCAGAACATAGTTGGTTGAAAGATATAGGTCGGGTAAAATATTATTCTGTAAATGATAATGAAGCAATAAAAGCTTTTACTTTATGTTGTAAATTAGAGGGTATAATTCCTGCTTTAGAACCTGCGCATGCTTTATCATTCGTCACTAAATATGCTCCTAAAATGAAAAAAAACCATATTTTAGTGATGAATATGTGTGGTAGAGGAGATAAAGATTTAGAAAGCATAGCAGCGTACTTGAAAATAAAAATATGAAGAAAAATAGAATAGAACTTTGTTTTGAAAAGCTAAAAACAGAAAAAAAAGCAGCTTTGATTGCTTTTCTCACAGCTGGAGATCCTAATCTCGAATTAAGTTCAAAGTTAATAAATGCTTTACCAAAAGCAGGAGCTGATTTAATAGAAATAGGTATGCCTTTTAGTGACCCAATGGCTGACGGTCCGATTATACAAAGAAGCTATATAAGAGCATTAAAGTCTCGGATATCTATGAACAAAACACTTGGTATAGTTAAGAAATTTAGAAAAGAAAATAACTATACGCCAATAATTTTAATGGGATATTATAATCCTATTTACCAAATGGGTATTAACAACTTTTTAGGTAGAGCTAAAGCTAGTGGTGTTGATGGAGTACTAATAGTAGATTTGTCACCAGAGTCCAGTGAAGAAATTTATAAAGAAATTAAAAAAAGTTCTTTAGATTTTATTCGCTTAGCTTCTCCAACAACAGACTTAAAAAGAATGGACGAAATATTAAAAAAATCTTCTGGTTTTATTTATTATGTTTCTATAACAGGAGTAACAGGATCTAAATTAATAAAGCTAGTAGATATAAAGAAAAAATATTTAAGTCTAAAAGCAAAAACTAAACTGCCATTTGTAATAGGCTTTGGAATAAATTCGCCTAAAAAAGCAAAAGATATTGCAAGCTATAGTGATGGAGTAGTTATAGGAAGTAACTTAATAAAAGAAATAGAAAATAATATTAATAGTGATAGTAAGATTAAAGATAATGTTATAAATTTAGTAAAAAAATATTCAAAAGCTTTAAACAAAAAAAAATGAATTGGCTAACAAAATTTGTAAAACCTAAATTGAAAGCAATTAAGTCTAAGATACTTAAGAAAGAAAATTTATGGTTAAAATGTCCTTCCTGTGGACAAATGAATTTTCACAAGGATTTAGATGAAAGTATGTACACTTGCACCAACTGCCAAGCACACTTGTATATGCCTGTTAAAAAAAGATTGGAAAGTTTATATGATGAAGGAAAATTTGAAAATTTTGCAATTAAGTCAGTAGTAGAGGATCCTTTAGGTTTCAAAGATAAAACAAAATATTCTGAGCGTTTAAAAATAGCTAGAAAAAAGACTTTAAATAGTGATGCAATTTCAGTAGTAAGAGGAAAAGTAAATAATATAGACTTGGTAACAGCTGCAATGGATTTTTCGTTTATGGGAGGATCTATGGGAATGCAGGTTGGAGAAGGCATATTAGAAGCTACTAAAATAGCCAAAGATAGTAAGATTCCACTTCTAATTATTTCCTCATCAGGTGGAGCTAGAATGCAAGAAGGTATATTGTCTTTAATGCAAATGCCTAGAACTGTAGCAGCCATAGAGATATTTAAAGAAACAAACTTACCTTATATTGTCCTTTTTACCAATCCAACAACTGGAGGAGTATCAGCATCTTTTACTATGTTAGGAGATATTCTTTTAGCAGAACCAGGTGCCTTAATAGGATTTGCAGGGCCAAGAGTTATTAAAAAAACAGTAAATGAAGAACTTCCAGAAGGATTTCAAACTAGTGAATATTTATTAGATCATGGAATGATAGATCAAATAGTAAAAAGGCAAGACTTTAAAAATACACTTTCACAAATTTTAGATCACTTGATAATTAAATAATATATTTTGCTACAAAATAAAGAATATATTTACCACTCCAATAAAAAAATAGAAAAAATACTAAAATCTTTTTTTTTACTTCATCCTAAAAATGTAGATTTATCTTTGAATAGGATTAAAAGGTTATTATTTAAACTAAATAATCCACATTTAAAAATAAGAAATGTTGTTCAAATAGCTGGCACTAATGGGAAAGGATCTATAGCAACAATTTTATATCAATTACAAAAAAGTAATGGAAAGAAAGTAAATATATACAGATCTCCGCACTTAATTTCTTTCAATGAGAGAATACACATTTGTAATAAGCAAATATCAAATAAATATTTAATAGAAATTTTAGAATATGTTAAAGAAAAAAATAATAATGATCCAATAACATTTTTTGAAATTATTACGGCAGCAACATTTTATGTTTTTTCAATTAACAAAGCTGATATTACAATTTTGGAGGTAGGATTAGGTGGAAGACTAGATGCTACAAATGTTTATGATAGGAATCTAGTATCAATTATATCTACTATTGGTATAGACCATCAAGAGTACTTAGGAAAAAACATTCAAGCCATAGCAAATGAAAAAGCTGGTATCATTAAAAAAAAAGGTATAGTAATTTCTAGCAAACAAAAAAATACAGCTAATAATGTTATAAAAAAAAAATCCAAAGAAATGGACTCTAAATTACTAAGCTTTAATAAAGATTGGAAATTAATAAACAAAAAAATTATTTATGGCGAAAAAAAAATTAATTTAGAAAATTTAGCACTTGTAGGAGAGCATCAATTAATAAATGCTTCTTGTGCAATTTTGGCATGTTTAAGTACTAGGAATCTTAATATTGATACGGAAAAATTAGAAAAAACATTAACTCAATTAAAATGGCCAGGTAGAATTCAAAATTTAAAAGGACCTTTTTACAAAAAGTTTAATAATTTAAATATATGGGTGGATGTTGCTCATAATGTGCTTGGCTTTGAAGTGCTTAAAAATTGGTTGGTAGAGAAATCTATTGATGATCCTATATTAATTATGGCATTAGGTATCAAAAAAGATTACAAAAATATATTAAAACAAATTAAGAGAATAAAGCCTGGTTTGTTAGTATTCTTAAGAAAAACAAAATTAAATAGTCATTCTCCTAATACACTAAAAAAAGCTTCGTTAAATCTTAATATAAGGTCATTAGTTTATAATGATGTATTCCATGCATTGAAAAATATTCAATCAGGGATGACTGGTGAAAAGAAAAAAACTGTTATAGTGACGGGATCAATAGCCTTGGTAGGTTCAGTTTTGTTTAAAAATAAATAGGTTTTTAAATATTTTCATCTATCCAATTACTCAAAGAGCTTTTTTCTAAAAGACCTACTTGAGTACTAATCATTTGCCCTTTATTAAAAAGTATTAGAGTAGGTATACTCATAATACCATATTTTGAAGGAATTTCTGGGTTATCATCAATATTTATTTTAGCAATTTTAATTTTATTAGAATATTCTTCGGCCAATTCAGATAGTATAGGTGATATTTGTTTACATGGCCCGCACCATTCTGCCCAAAAGTCACATAAAACCGGTGTATCACTATCTAAAACTTGTTTTTGAAAACTGGTATCTTTTACTTCAATTATTGACATATTTTCTCCTATCCTTTTAGCTTGTTTTCAATCTTCTCTATATATTTGTTTATATCATTTAATATTTTGAGTTTTTTTACATTATTATCTTTATCATATTTTTCTCTTAAATCATCTATTTTTTTATATGCTTCATAAACTGTTAGCCATTTTTCTTTGTTTTGACTTAAAAGCCTAGAAGAGATATTTAGTTTTATATTTTTATATTTTTCAGATGTTAATAATTCTGGTTTTTCTTCAAAAATTAGTAATTCTGAAAAATATCTCAGCCTATCATCTTTAAAATCATTAATAATTTTTATTCTATTTTCCCATGTTGATTTTTGAAAATTTTTTAGAAGCAAACTATCATGATTATTTATAAATTTTTTATAAATACTTTCTTCAGCAAAAACCTCAGTTTGAGAAAAATTATTTTCATTAATTACATTAGAGTAATAGGATAATATTCTTTCTTTAAACTTTGCACTCTCTTTGATAAATCTATGACGATTAAATATAACGTCACTTGATATTTTTTCATATTTATTATCATTAAAACAAGTTTTTACATCTAATAGAATTGGACTTTTATTTAATTTAATATTTCTTATTACCTTAGGTGACTTTTCAAGAAAGTTAATAAATTCTTTATCCCCCATAGCTAAAGATCTTTCTGGATCTTCACTTAAGTCAAAACATAAAGCCCATTTATAAAAAGGATGTTTTCCTATATAGGATAGACAAAAGAGCTTTGTCTTGCCAAAAAAAGATTCTAAATAACAAAATGGATTAGTCATAATATCATTTTCTAGGTTTTCTTTTGCAATATTTTTAGTACTCTTTTCCCAAATTTCAGGTGTTTTATCTTTAATCATTTTTGCTAATTCTAAAGTAGCATAAGTATCGCCTAGGGCGTCATGGGCCGTAAAACCTTTAATTCCATTTACATTAGCTATGCTTTCTAGTTTTAATATTGAGGTCCCCTTTTCACTAATTACACTTTTAATTTTTTCAGGGTATAAATAGTTTGATATTCTTGTAGAATTAAGTAAATCGGATCTAGTATTATTAGCCTTTATTGTTAAATAAGGATCAAACAAGTTTCTAAATAAAGAGTTTCTAAGCACCTCTTCATCAAAGTTTATAGAGTTATATCCTATAAATGTAGCAGGTGACCATGACTTAAATTTTTCATATACCTCTCTTATTAGGCTATAATTAGTTAAATTAGAACTATAAATATTTTCGATAGGAATATTATTTACCAGCAAAGCTTCAGGGTCTGGTATACAATAAGAATTTAGTTTTCCGGTAAGGTTAATCTTATCTAAAACTTTAAAATTAGAATCAGTATGTATTGCTGCTATTTGAATGATTTGATCCCAATGTGATGATCTACCAGTAGTTTCTAAATCATAAAATACTATGTTTTTCATATTTTCCTATTAAATTTATTAAGAAATTTTTCTATAAGTACTATTGATTTTAGTGTGCTAACGTGCAAAAAATTTCCATTTAAAATTGTACCATATAACTTATTTTCTCTCTCTGCTTTATCAAATAATATATTTAATGAAAATTTTTTTAAACTTGTCTCTTTAATAAGGCTTTTTTTAATTATTTGCCATCCAGTAAATACTAAAGCATTATTATTTAAACTAACATTTCTTTTTATTAAAGATGTATGATTTTTTGAATGTTTTGAAAAATCTCCTTTTCCATGGTGTCCAACACAGTTTTTTTTAGGGCAAAGTAATAAAAGAATATCCATTTCATTAGGATTAAAGTATTTTAAAAGAGTGGTAACAGGACAAATATTGTTTTTTTTAATTAAAAGAGAGTCTCCATTAATAGCCAGTATATATTTGCTATCAAAAAAAGCTAATGCATTCTTAATTCCTCCTCCTGTTTCTAGCCTTGTCTTTTCATATGTTGATTTTATGTTTGGTAACTTATTTTTATAAGAGTAATTATTTATAAACTTTTTTATGGTTTTGTATTTATAGCTTGAGTTAATAACACAACTTTTAATACCAATAGAGGATAAATATTTTAAATTAGTTTCTAATATAACTTTTTTTTGAATTTTTACTAATGGTTTTGCAATAAAATTAGTTTTATATCGCAGTCTACTTCCTCTTCCTGCAGATAGTATAATAGTATTAGTATTTTTACTGTTAATCACTTTATTTTTTTATTATTGCTAATCCAAAATTTTAAATCTTTAAAAATTGGATAATTTAAATTATGACTTAAAAGTCTCCAAGTTCTAGGAAGGTAATTAAGGTATAAAGTTTTTCCTTGTTCCTTTGCTAGCCTTTCAAAAATACCTATTATTTTAAATAGTCTCTGTGTTCCTAAAATTAAATATGTTGTTTCAAAATTATTTTTATTATAGTTCATTTTTTTTTCATAATATTTATAAAGTATTTTTTGATTTTTTATAGAAATAAAAGTCCTTACATCTTGTAGCAAGGATACTAAATCATAGGCTGGATGACCTAAAAGACCATCCTGAAAGTCTATAACTCCAATATTTTTTATATTTCTCCTATTTTTTAAGTAAAAAATATTATCTACGTGAAAATCTCTTAACACTATACAATTTTCCTTATTTTCTATTTTGTTAAATAATTTTTTCCAAATTTTATTCCACTCAACTATTTGTTTTGAATTTTTTTTATTTGATAAGCACAAATGCCACTTATAGAATAGACTTAGTTCTTTAAATAATATTTTATTACTATAAGTATTTAGGAAAGTAGGTGGGGTAGATCTAGATAAGTTTATTAAAAAATCTATGGCTTTTTTATACAAATATATTTTTTTACTTTTATTATTTTTAATAATATAGCTAAATTTTTCTTTACCAAAGTTTTCTATTACTAGTATTCCATTTTTTAAATCTTTTTTATATATATTCGGTGCAGAGTAATGATTTTTGGTTAGCCAATTAGATATAAGAATAAAATTTGATAAAGATTTTTTTTCTAAAGAACTATCCATAATTATTTTTTTCTTACTATCATTTTTAATAATAAAATATTTTCTTTTAGAAGCATCGTTTTTTATAGGAGCAATAGATGAAAAATTTATAGAGTATTTTATTAAGAAATTCTGTACATTTATTGGTAATAACTTTTTATTCATCATTAGAAATTAGTTTTTCTAGTCTTTTTTGCCAGCCCATATTACCTTCTATGAGTAGTATTCTTTTATTTTTTTCTCTTTTTATTGATAGTTTTAATGCATTACTAGGGATTAAAGTTTTTATTTTTTCTGCCCATTCAATAATAAATATTGATTTTTCAAACATTTCAGTAATACCTAAATTAAAAACTTCATTCTCGTTTTTTAGTCGCCAGGCATCCATATGGCAGATAGTTTTATCTTTAGAGTTATAGGTCAATAATATATTATAAGAAGGACTGGGAACACTTTTAGTCTGTACTAAATTTTTAATAAAATATTTAGCAAAAGTAGATTTGCCTGATCCTAGTTCACCTGATATTGCAATTACATCACCATGGTAACAAATATTTGAAATATTCTCTGCTATGCATTTAGTATTGATTTCTTTTTGTATATTAAAAGCATTGATTAGCATACTTAATTAATTTTTTTAGTATCTGTAACTGTTATTTTTGAAAGGGCCATTAGTTTTAACGCCAATGTAGTCAGCTTGTTTTTTTGTTAGTTCAGTTAATTTAGCGCCTACTTTTGCTAGGTGTAATTTTGCAACTTTCTCATCTAGATGTTTTGGCAAAGTATAAACTTTATTTTTGTATGATTTACCGTTATTAAATAGTTCAATCTGCGCTAAAACTTGGTTTGTAAAGGAGGCACTCATAACAAAAGAAGGGTGTCCAGTTGCACATCCCAAATTTACTAGGCGCCCTTTTGCTAATACAGTAATTTTCTTACCATCTGGAAACGTAACTTGATCTACTTGTGGTTTTACTTCTTCCCAAACTAAATTACTCAGTTGATTTATTTGAATTTCGGAGTCAAAATGCCCTATATTACATACAATTGCTTGGTCTTTCATTTTTCTCATATGATCTAGAGTTATAACATCCACATTCCCAGTGGCTGTTACAAATATATCGGGAATACTTGCTACTTCATCTAAATTAACAACGTCATACCCCTCCATTGAAGCCTGAAGAGCGCATATAGGATCTACTTCGGTTATCATAACTCTTGCACCTGCACTTCTAAGGCTAGCTGCAGATCCTTTCCCTACATCTCCGTATCCTGCAACTAGCGCTACTTTACCTGATAGCATTACGTCTGTTGCTCTTCTAATGCTATCTACTAAACTTTCTCGGCAACCATAAAGGTTATCAAACTTCGATTTGGTTACAGAGTCATTAACATTAATTGCTGGCACCATTAAAGTAGAGTTCTTTTCCATTTCATATAGTCTAAGTACTCCAGTAGTAGTTTCTTCACTTAATCCTTTAATATTTGTTAGCATATTGGGGTATTTGTCATGCATTACCTTAGTTAAATCACCCCCATCATCAAGAATTAAGTTGGGTTTCCAGCCTTCTGCAGATATGGTTTTTTCAATGCACCACCAAAATTCTTCTTCAGTTTCTTCTTTCCATGCAAAAACAGGAATATTAGTTTTAGCCATTGCAGCTGCAGCATGATCTTGAGTAGAGAATATATTACAGGATGACCACCTTACTTTTGCTCCAAGTATAGTTAGCGTTTCAATTAAAACTGCTGTTTGTATAGTCATATGTAGACAGCCAATTATATTAGCTCCTAACAAAGGTTTTGATTTAGAATATTCATCTCTTAAAGACATCAATCCAGGCATTTCTTTTTCAGCTATATTAATTTCTTTTCTACCCCACTCCGCTAAACTAATATCCGCTACTTTAAAGTCATTATTATTCATACTATTTCCTTTTCCTTTATTTTAAATTGATGGCATTAGAATAGCCAGAACGTCTTCAGGCTTTTCTACACCTATTATTTTTTTTCTAATATTTGATTTTTTAAGTATCCTTGTTAGTTTCGATAAAATTTGTAATTTACTAGCAGTATTTATATTTTTAGGTGATACCAATGTGAATATTATATCAGCAGTATTATTTTTCTCATAGGTGATAGGACTTTTCAGCCTGAAAAAAATTAAGCAGTTTTTTTTTATTTTCTCAAATAAATTGTTAATCAAAAGAATACCATTGTCCAATATAATAAATTCATTATTTTGTTTTTGACACAAAGAAGAATAAAATTCTTCAGAAGATAGCCCATATTCATTTTTTGCAACGTATGAAATTTCCATAAATAAGTCTTTAATAGAAAAAAGATTTTTATCTAAAAATGATTTTTTGCTAACAAAAAAACTCAACTCTGAGTTAGTATTACTAAGTTTAATGTTATTGATATCTTTCTTAAGAAATTTAGTATTCATAATAAAATCTAAAATCTAAATTTAGAACCCAAGTAAACTTGTTTTACATTTTTATCCAAAGCAATTTCTTTTGGTGTTCCTGATTTCAATATTTCTCCATTATGAATAATATATGCTCTTTCAACTATATTTAGAGTATCTCTTACATTATGATCAGTGACCAAAACACCAACATTTTTTTCTTTTACTTGAGTAACTAATTCGCTTATCTCTGAAATAGAAATTGGATCAATCCCAGCCAAAGGTTCATCAAGGAGCAAAAAAGAAGGTTGACAAGCTAATGCTCTTGCTATTTCTACTCTTCTTCTCTCTCCTCCAGATAGTGTTAAAGATTCAGCTCTCCTTAGGTGGCTTATAGAAAATTCTGCTAATAAATCATCTAGCATTAATTCAATTTTATTGGTTTCCTTTTCTATAATTTGTAGAACTGACCTTATATTTTGTTCTACAGTCATTCCTCTAAAAATAGAGGATTCTTGTGGTAGATAACCTAATCCACTTTTTGCTCTTAAGTAAACAGGATAATGAGTAATATCTATTCCATTTAAGGTAATTGTTCCGTAATCAGCTGAATAAAGGCCCATGATAGTATAAAAACAAGTAGTTTTACCAGCCCCATTAGGTCCCAAGAGACCAACTATTTCACCTCTATTAACATTAATATTTATATCTCTAATAATTGGTCTATTTCTAATATTTTTGCCTAATTTTTTTATAGACAAACCTTTATTTGATATTATTACTTTTGGCTTGCTGTTATTATTTTTTTTAATCATTTAACTCTTTTGTATTGTATTTCATCCTAACTTTTTTCTTTGAATTAGATCCTTCTATCTTGCTTAATCCAGTTTTAAAATCAATACTTAATTTATCTCCTTTTATAACATTGTCTTTTCTTTTTAGTTTTACGTTTCCATTAAAAACTACAGTATCTTGAGAGAGATTATAAATAGCGCTATCACCTGTTGCAAGTTCTTGGTCTCTATAAAACTGAACATCTCCTGATGCTATTAAAGTTTTTATTTGTTGCTTTTGCGAATTATTGTCTATTAAAGCAGTAATTTTTTCTGCTAATATTGTTGTATCACCTTTAATGACTTTAGCGTTACCAATTGCTACAGCTTGGTTTTTTTCCTTATCCCATTCCATAATATCTGCGCTTATTTCAATCTCATTAGTTTCCTGGCCAAAAGAAAGATTTACATAAAATATTAAAAAAATTAAGATTATTAGTCTCATAAATAATTTATTGTTAATTTAGGGTTATTGAAAAATTTTATTTTCTTTGTATTAGTGTTTAATGAAAACGAACCTGAATTTATAATGCCCCATTGTCCAAACATTTTTACCCCTTTATGGCCATAAGCGATACCAGAAGAAATATTATAATTTAACTTGGTGCTTTCTAAACTTGTTCCATTATCATAAAACAATAGTGCTTTTTTTTCAGTGCTAATTAATTTTTCTAAAATATTATAGGAAGCTATTTCTGTGCTAAGTAAAAGCCAACTATTATTTTCTAATGTGATATCAGCTTCAACAGAGTGAAGAATAATTAAATTCTCATTAGAGTCATTTTTAAAAGAAGACTTAGCAGTTATTACATAGGGCCTATTACTTTCATCATTTCCTATTAGCTTAGCATTTTCAATCTTTACTACGTTTTTATTATTAGAAAAAGAATTTTCTAAAATAGAACTATCTAATTTAATTTTATTAGTAAAAGAAATTTTAAATGTTATTAATATCATTCCTACGAAAAAAAATATTAAACTAAATTTTATTAACTGAAAGTTATTTCTTTTTTTTACGTTTATTGAACGTGGTACATAATTTTTAATAAACATTAATTTTCTACTCTTAAACAATCGTGAAGATGTATTATACCAATGGGCTTCTTTTCTTTAAATGATTTTACTACGAACAATGAAGTAATTTTATAGTTGTTTATTATTTTAAGTGCATCAGACACAAAGGTATTTTTTAAAATAGTTTTAGGGTTTTTACTCATTACATCTTTTGCTTTTTTGTCTAATATATCTTTTTGCATGTGTCTTCTAAGGTCTCCATCAGTAATTATACCACAAAGGTTGCCAAATTTATCAAGAATACCAATGCAGCCAAAGTTCTTATTTGAAATTTTTATAATTACTTCTTTCATGCTAGTGCTTTCTTTAGTAAGGGGGATTTGCTTTTTTTCGTGCATTATGTCTGTAACAGTAAGAAATTTTTTTCCTATATTCCCACCAGGATGGAACTCACCAAATTTATTTTCAGGAAATTTTTTTAACTCAGATACAGATAAAGCTATAGCATCTCCCAGTGCAAGCATCATAGTAGTAGAGGTAGTCGGAGCTATATTATTTTTTCCTACTTCTTTCAATTTTGGTAAAAAAATATTGTGTGTAGCCATTCTAGACAGCTTACTTTCTTTGTTGGAAGTAATAAGTAAAGTCATTACTTTTTTTTTTGAAGCAAAGTATAATAAATCTAATAACTCTATTGATTTACCTGAATTGGACAATAGTATTATAACATCTTTACCCTTTACTAAGCCTAAATCTCCATGACTTGCCTCTGTAGGATGAATAAAATAAGCAGGTGATCCAGTGGATGTTAAAGTAGATGCAATTTTTCTTGCTATGTGACCTGATTTGCCTACTCCAGATAAAAATATATTTCCCTTAACGTTTAAAATCGACTTTAAAGCTTTAGTATACTGAGCGTTTAGCGAATCTGCTAATTTATTCAAAGCATTTGCTTCTGATTTTATTATTCTTTTAGATATATTTAATGGCATTTTAAGAATGTGAGTAAATATCTGTACTGTCCCAACCTAGTAAATCTAGTTTCACTCTGGTTGGAAGAAATTTAAATATTGGCTTTAATAAATAGGATCTTTTTTCGTTCTCCAATATTGTATCAAGAGCTTCTTTAATCCTATGCAAATAAAGAACATCATTTGCAGCATATTTTATTTGATTTTTTGAAAGTGTATCAGCCCCCCAGTAACTACTCTGTTGTTGCTTTGATATTTCTACTCCTAATAATTCTTTACATAACTCTCTTAAACCATGCTTATCAGTATATGTTCTTGCAATTTTAGAAGCTATTTTAGTACAATATATATTTGTAGGTAGTATACCTAAATATTTTTTAATAACTGCCATATCAAAACGGGCAAAATGAAAAATTTTTATTATTTTTTTATCTTTTAAAATTTTTTTCAAATTATAAGCATTATACCCAAACTTTCCACCTAGCTGAACTAAATGTGACGTTTCGTCGCCAGATGAAATTTGCACGACACAAAGTCTATCTCTTGAGTTTTTCAACCCTAATGTTTCAGTATCTATAGCAATGCTTTCTGAAAACATCAAATCATCTGGTATGTCTTCTTGGTATAAATAATTCATTTTAGTTATTTTATAGATTTAAAATACTTTAATATTGTTAAATAATATATTATTTTATCATTATATAATCTAAAAATATACAAGATTGTAAATGAGAAATAAAAAAATAATAAGTATATTAGGAGGAAATGGCTTTATAGGTAGGTATTTATGCGATACTCTGCTTGATCAAGGTTATTATTTAAGAATAATATCTAGAAGTTCAAGTACCAGGAACGTCTTCTATCCCTCTTCCAAGTTAGGCCAATACAGTCAAATTAATTGTGATATCTTAGATAAAGAGAAATTAATTAAACTTTTAGAAGGATCATTCTGTGTAATAAATCTGGTTGGAATACTCGAACCAAAAGGAAAAAATAGTTTTAAAGCAGTGCATGTTACGGGAGTATTAAATATAATTGAATCCGCAAAGGTAAATAAAATTTCAAAAATAATTCATATTTCTGCTTTAGGTATAGATAAAAACAAAAAATCTACTTACGCAACTACTAAATTAAAAGCAGAAAAAAAAATTTTAGAGTTTAAAAACTCTTTAATAATAAGACCCTCAATAGTATGCGGAGATGAAGATAACTTTTTAAATTTTTTTGCAAAATATATAAGACTATCTCCAGTAATTCCACTTATTGGTATGGGAAAAACAAAGTTTCAACCAATACTTGTAACAGATTTAGTGGAAATAATAGTAAAATGTATTAACAAAAGTTTTAAAGAAAACAAGGTTATAGAAGTTGGAGGGCCAGATACGTTAACTTTTAAACAAATTTTAGAGTTTTTATTAGTTGAATTAAAATCAAAAAGACTACTATTGAGCATATCTTTTAGCATGGCAAAAAAAATAGCCTTTATTTTAGAGAAAATGCCCTTTTCTATTCTGACGATGGATCAAGTGGAAATGTTAAAAACTGATAGTGTTATGTCTAAAAATAAAGCTTATACAAATTTTTTTTCATACGAAGCAAGCTCTTTTTATATATACGCAAAAAAGCAATTAAAAGCTTTCAGCAAAAAAGGTGGACATTTTTAATTTATAGTTAATAAAATTACCAAGCCTAGCAAAACTCTATAAATGCTAAATATTCTGAACGAAAATTTTCTCGTTAAACTTATAAAGTATTTAATGGTTACTAAAGCAGTTAAAAAGGAAATAATTACAATAAAACTAAATTTTAATATATACATTTCAAAGTTAAAAAAAATTTGAAATATAGAATAGGAACATGCTAAGAATAAAACAGGTATTCCAGAAAGAAGAGAGAAATGAATACATAAATTTCTTTCAATATTAAGAAATCTCATAGCTGTTATTATAGTACCCGACCTACTCATGCCGGGTATAAGTGCTAAAACTTGAAAAAATCCTATAAAAAATACATTATTTAATGAAACTTGCCCCTTTTTTTTTTGGTGTTTGAAATAATTATCTGAAAAATCGAGCAATATTCCACCAATTATACAACCAAAAGCTATGATATTTAGGTTAGATTTATAAAAATTATTATCTGTCAGCACTAGGGCAAGTCCACACATTACTAAAGGCAAACTAGATATAATAGCTAATATAAAAATATTATCTTTCAAATAAAGCTTTGGTTTTATTATAACATTTTTAAAATTATAAATATGCTCTCTTTGATGGAATATTACTGCAAAGAAAGTTCCTAAGTGTGCTCCTAAAGCAAATAAAATAGTGTTTTGTTCCCAACTAAATAAATATTCAAAAAAATATAAATGAGCAGAGCTTGATACAGGTAAAAATTCAGTGAAACCTTGGATAGTTGAATAAATTATAATTTTTATATTTTCCATTTTTTTATTTTTTATTAATGATATATTTAGTATTTATAATATTCGACTAAATTTTATTATGTACAAGCTTTATTATATGCCAATGTGTTCTGCCAGCAGAGCAGCAAGAATAACGTTGAAGGAAAAGGGTATTGAATTTGAAGCCATAAATGAACCTGTTTGGCAAAGAAGAATTGAGTTTCTAAAGATTAACCCTGAAGCGGAGGTACCTGTAATATTAGATGATGAAGGTAATGCAATCATAGGTTATATGTCTTTGGTTTATTACTTAGATGATCTAAAGATAGGTGAAAGTCTAATTGGAGAAACTCCTAAAGATAGATTGGAAATTAGAAGACTTTGTAAGTGGTTAAACCATAAATTTAATAGAGAAGTAATTAATAATATTGTTGAGGAAAGAGTTTTTAAAAGCTTGAGAGGTTTAGGTCATCCCTCCTCAGAATGTTTAAAAGCAGGAAGAAGTAACTTAATTAATCACGAAAACTATTTTGAATGGTTATTAGAAAAAAGAACTTTTTTAGCAGGAGAATTCTTTTCTATTGCAGATATTGCCTACTCTGCTTTTTTGTCTAGTTTAGACTATTTATCTGAGGTTGACTGGGAAAGAATACCTGAAACAAAAAAATGGTATGCGAGTATTAAAAGTAGGCCATCATTTAAAGATATATTAAAAGAAAAAATTTTTACAATACCTCCTTCAAAAAATTATCAAAATTTGGACTTTTAAATGGTAGAAAGTAGCTTCATTAAAGACATAGAGATAAAAGCAAAAGAATTTGGTTTTGACGAATTAGCATTTACTAGCCTAGATAAATTTGACTTTCACACTAATAAACTTAAAGAATTTATCGATAAAAATTATCACGGTGAAATGGATTGGTTGGAGGAAAAATTTAATATTAGAAAAGACCCTAAAAATATTTGGGATGAGGCAAAAAGTGCAATAGTATTAGGAATTAATTATGGACCAGAAATAACTCCTTTAAGTCAGCTAAGTCAGTATGACAAAGCATATATATCGGTTTATTCTAGAAGAAAAGATTATCACAAGGTCATAAAATCAAAATTAAAATTATTAGCCGGTTACATTCAAAAAAAAAAAGATATAAAAGTTAAAGTTTTTGTAGATACAGCTCCATTAATGGAAAAGCCATTGGCACAATCTGCAGGGTTAGGCTGGACAGGTAAGCATACAAATTTAGTATCAAAAAATTTTGGTTCTTGGCTTTTCCTTGGAGTAATATTAACAAATATTAATTTTCCTTATAAAAAAATTAATAATAATTATTGCGGCACCTGTAGAGAATGTATAAAAATTTGTCCTACTGAAGCTATACGAAAACCTTTTGTTTTAGATGCTAGAAAATGTATTTCATACTTGACTATAGAGCATAAGTCTCATATCGAAAAAAAATATAGAAAAAAAATAGGTAATAGAATTTTTGGATGTGATGATTGTTTAGCGGTATGTCCATGGAATAAGTTCGCTAAAAAATTTAGCGAAGTAAAATTAAACTTTATTGAAAAGTTAAATATGCCGGAGTTAAGGAAGTTAATATGTTTTGATGAAGTTAAATATAAAGATTTTTTTCAAGGAACACCTCTTAGAAGACTAGGTTATAATAGGTTTATGAGAAATATTCTGATATCAGTTGCTAATTCAAATGAAAAAAAATTTTTAAAGCATGTAAAAAATAAATTAAACTCTAAAAGTGATATGATTAGAGCTATGGCAGTTTGGGCTCTTTATTGTTTAGATAAAGAAAGTTTTTATTATGAAAAAGAAAAAAGATTTTCATATGAAAAGTCTCAATATGTTAGGCAAGAATGGTTGCAAGGAGACATGCATTGATAATTTGTAGTCTAGGTTATGGATACTTAGCAAAATTTTTATTTAAAGAGTTGTGTTCTTCTGGTGTTTTTGGGATTGGGGTTTCTTCAAAAAATATATATTGTGAAAGTAATCCTTATAACTTTAGAAGTTATTATAGAAATAAAATAAAAGAAGCAATTTATTTTTCTACTCACTTAATTATCACAGCACCTCCTGATCATAAGGGGTGTCCTATATTAAAAAATTTTTCAAAAATTATAGCAAAAACTAATATTAGAAATGTAGTATACATTTCCACTACTGGAGTATACGGAGATCATAATGGTGCTTGGGTTGACGAAAACACAGAAACTAAATCATTGTTTTCCAATGATAAAAATAGAATTAAGGCAGAAATTGCATGGAAAAAATATTGTAATAAAAATAATATTATTTTAAACATATGCAGGGTAGCAGGAATTTATGGTCCAGATAGAGTTATCAATACACTTAAAAAAAAAAAAGTAATAATAAGTAAAAAAAATCATTTTTTTTCAAGAATACATGTTTTAGATATAGCTAGAATAATTAGTAAAATATTGTTTAGCAGTCAAAATGATATCTGGAATTTATCTGATAACACTCCAAGTAGCAGAGAAGATTTTTTGATGGAAATAGTAAAAATCAATAAAATAAAAAACTATAAGGTTATAAATTTTAAAAAGTATGAAAAATTTATACCAGATAAAAATAAAAAGTTTTGGTTAAATAATAAAAAAGTTTGCAATAAAAAAATGAAAAATAGTCTTAAATATCAATTCATTTTTCCCTCCTACAAAAATGGACTTAGAAATCTTAAAGAATATCTTTAATGATTTGTAAAAAAGTTTGTCTCAAAGTTTCTAAATCCGAAGGTGAAGACATTCTATGGTCACTATTCTTGATTATAGTCAACTTAGTTATTTTAGAATTAAGTGTTTTTAAAAGCTTTAACTGACTATCTAAATTAACAGCTTCATCAAAGGATCCGTATAATAAATGTATTATACTGTTAATTTTTATTGGGCTTTCTAATACAAAGTGTTTTTTTGAATCGTTAATAAAATTTTTAGTAAAAATATAATCATCACTATCATATTTCGTTTTTATTTTAATAAAGCCCTTATTTTTATAAATTTTTTTTTTGTTATTTGATAAGTTTTTTATTATTTGTCTTGTAAAATCAGGAGCTGTTCCTATACCTATTATGCCTTTAATTTTTGATTTTAATTTTTTTCCTAATAATATAGATAACCAGCCACCCATAGAAGAGCCTACCAATATAATAGGAAAACTGAGTTTTTTATTTATAAAAAAGTTTGCTTCATTAAGCCAATCGCTTAAGCATTGCTCATTTATATTGCCTTCAGAGTTACCATGCCCGGAATAATCAAATTTAAGAAACTCAAAGCCAATTTCTCTGCTCAAATTACTTAAGTATTTTGCTTTAGTACCTTCCATATCTGATCTATACCCAGATAAAAAAAGCACTGAAACTTTAGGTCCACTGGTTTTTCTTTTATAATATGAATAACGAATATTTAATTTATTAATTTTAACTATTTTATAGCTTTTTTTTGTTTCATTGATCATATTAGTTACTATAGTATGAAAAATAAAAATATTAAAAATAAAATTTCTGTACTGCAAGTTTTACCTCATTTAAACTCAGGTGGGCTAGTCTCGGGAGCAGTAGAAATTGCAACTGCATTAAAAAAACAGAAATTGAATAGTATTGTTGTTTCTTCTGGTGGCTATAAAGAAAATGAACTAATGAGAGCAAATGTCACTATAGAAAAAATCCCGGCTGATAGTAAAAATATTTTTACATTAATTGAGAATAAGAAAAGATTGATTAAATTAATAAAAAAATATAACGTTAATATTATCCATGCAAGGTCTAGAGCTCCAGCGTGGTCCTCTTATTGGGCAGCAAAAGAACTAAATCTACCTTTTGTTACTACATTTCATGGTACATATGGCTTAGAGAATTTATTAAAAAAGAAATATAATTCTATCATGCTCAAGAGCAATGCAGTAATTGCAATATCGAATTTTATAAAAAGTCATATTGAAGAAGAATATAAATATAATAAAAAGATTCATGTAATTCCTAGAGGAGTTGATATAAACATTTTTTCGCCAAAAGCTGTGAGTGTAGCAAGAATAATTAATACAGCAAAACAAATAAAGATGGCAGATGATGATAAAATTATTTTAATGCCAGGCAGATTAACTAGTTGGAAAGGTCATAAACTTGCACTTGAAGCAGTTTCATATATAAAAGAAAAAAAAATTAAATTGGTTATCGTAGGTGATAGTCAGAATAGAAATAAATACAAAAAAAATTTAATCCGTTTGGTGAATACTTATCAAATTGAATCAAAAGTTATATTTATAGAAAATACTAGGGATTTGCCAGCTTTTTTGATGTTATCTGATTTGGTCTTATCTTGTTCCACAAAACCTGAAGCTTTTGGGAGGACTACACTTGAGGCTCAAGCTATGGGAAAACCAGTAGTTGCTTTCAACCATGGAGGATCTATAGAATTGGTACGAAATAATGAAAATGGTATTCTCTCAGAAGTAGGAAATGCATCAGAACTGGCTAAAAACATAGAAAACTGCTTAGCTTATTCTACATCTAAAAGAAAAAAAATTGCTGTTACAAGTATTGAAAATGTTAAGAAGAATTATTTAACAGAATATATGTGTAAAAAAACTATTAATTTATATAAAAATTTAATTAATAAATTTAGATTAAATGAAAAAAATTTTAATAATTAAGCATGGAGCTCTGGGAGATATAGTCTTATCAATGCATGCGATATTTTCTATAAAAAATCATTATGACAAACCACACATAACTATTTTAACAGAAGAAGTATATAAAGATTTTTTTAAATCATTCTCATTTATTAATTCAATTAAAATAGATAATAGACCAAAATTTTATAATTTTTTTGAATTTATAAAACTTATAAAATGGTTTAAAAAAAATAATTTTGATTGGGTTTATGATTTACAAACATCAACTCGAACTAACATATATTTTTTTATCTTCTCTTTATTTAAGAGTTTTAAATGGAACGGCATTGCAAACAAATGCAGTCATCCTCATCTGAATAAAAATAGAATAAACATGCACACATTAGATAGACAAAAAGAACAATTAAAAAATTCAGGTGTAAATACTATTTACAACATAGACTGGGCCCCACTAAAAGAAAATAGTAAGAAATTTAAAATTAAAAAACCTTACGCAATTTTAGTTCCTGGAGCATCTAAACACAGACTTAATAAAAGGTGGGATTATAAAAACTTTATAGAAATAATAAAGTTTTTAAGTAAAAACAAAATTCTATCTATTATAGTAGGAGCTAAACATGAAGAAGATATCTTAAAAAAAGAAGAAAAAAATTACGATGTGTTAAACTTGATAGGGAAAACGACTTTTAATGATTTAGCTAATATATCTAGACAAGCATTTTTAGTTTTGGGAAATGATACCGGACCTATGCATTTATTAGTAGTTTGTAGTCCACTTAAATCTTTGAAAATAGTCTTATTTGGTTCTGGCTCTGATCCAAAACTATGTGCTCCAAGAGGAAAAAATATTCATATTTTACGAAAAAAAGATATTAATCAAATTAGTCTTTTATCAGTAAAAAAAATAATTAAAAAAAAATTATAGAAATGTATAATTATTTTGGGTATAAATTGTATGTTATTAAAATATGAAAAGGAGGCTTTGTCATAGCAAGAGAAAATCACGCATCTAATGGCGGTCCACGCGTTAATAGGGAAATTTTTATAGATCCAGTAAGATTAATAGATAATAATGGAAAAATGTTAGGAGTTGTTAAACTCAACAAAGCGCTAGAAATAGCTGAAAGTGTTGGCCTTGACTTAGTTGAGGTGTCTCCTCATGCAAAGCCACCAGTTTGTAAAATACTTGATCATGGCAAATTTAAATTTGAAGCTCAAAAAAAAGCAGCAAAAGCAAGAAAGAAACAAAAAGTAATTGACATTAAAGAAGTTAAATTTAGACCAAATATAGATACTAATGATTTTAATATTAAAATGAAAAATGTAGTAAGGTTCTTGTCTTCTGGAGATAAAGTAAAAATTACACTAAGATATAGAGGAAGAGAAATGGCTCATAGAGACCTTGGTATTAAGATACTTAATAAGATTAGAGAGGAAACAAAAACAAATGCAAAAGTGGAACTAGAACCTAAGCTAGAAGGAAGACAAGCAATAATGATATTAGCGCCAGAAGACAAAATAAGTAAGGATAAAATATTAGTAAATAAAACTTGATTTGATTAATAATTTTAATATAGTGTTCATTTACGAGTAAAACTATGCCAAAAATTAAAAATAAAAGTGGAGCAAAGAAAAGATTTTCATTTACTGGTTCAGGAAAAATAAAAATGAATCAAGCGGGGAAAAGGCATGGCATGATTAAAAGAACTAACAAATTTATAAGAAATGCAAGAGGAACAGCAATATTGGCAAAAGCCGATGAAAAGATTATTAAAAGAAACTTTTTAAGAAGCTAAATTAGGAAAGAAAATGGCTAGAGTAAAAAGAGGTGTTACTAAACACGCCAGACATAAAAAAGTATTAGACGCAGCAAAGGGCTCAAGAGGTAGACAAAAAAATACTTTTAGAGCAGCTATTCAGAGAGTAGAAAAGAATAGACAATATGCATATAGAGATAGAAGGAACAAAAAAAGAGATTTCAGAAAGTTGTGGATATTAAGAATAAATGCCTCTTGCCGAGTAAATAATATTAGATATTCGGAGTTTATTCATTTGTTACATAAAAATAATATAGAGATGGATAGAAAAATATTAGCCCATTTAGCATTTAATGAACCAGAAACTTTTAAATCTATAGTTAACCAAATTAGAAAATAATTTATTTGTGCTCTGGAGAGTAAAATAGAAGATATTCTTAAAAAAGGTCATGATACAAAAGCATCAGTCTTTAAAGAGATAGCCTTATTGAAGGACATTGAAAGTCTGGAGCAATTAAAAGTAAAATATATAGGGAAAAAGGGTCTATTTACAAATTTATTGAAGTCGTTAAGTAATCTTGACCAAAAAGATAAAGCGTCAGCAGGAAAAACGTTAAATATTTTAAAAAAAGAAATTGATGAATGTTTTAACGAGAAAAAAAAATTCCTTAGTGATATTGAACTAAATAAAAAACTAGAACACGAAAAGATAGATATTTCCTTGCCCACAAGACCAGAAAAAAAAGGAGGAATACATCCTATTTCAAAGACGATGGATGATATAATATGTATAATGGGGTCACATGGATTTAAAGTAGAAGAAGGTCCTCATATAGAGAATGAATTTTATAACTTTACAGCTTTAAATATACCTGAAGAACATCCTGCAAGACAGGAACATGATACTTTTTATATAAATAAATACAAAAATTTACTAAGAACTCATACATCTCCTGTGCAAATTAGAGTAATGAAAAATATAAAACCACCTATAAAAATTATTGCGCCAGGGAGCACATATAGATGTGATGATGATGCTACTCATTCGCCTATGTTTCACCAAGTAGAGGGTTTAGTGGTAGATAAGAATATTACTATGGCAAATTTAAAGTGGATTATTAAAGAATTGTTAACCACTTTTTTTAACATCGAAGATTTACCTATGAGATTTAGACCATCTTATTTTCCCTTTACAGAACCCTCTGCAGAAGTAGACATTAGGTGCTCAATGGAAAACGGTAAACTAGAAATAGGAAAAGGCAAGGACTGGCTTGAAGTTATGGGATGTGGAATGGTAAATCCTAAAGTATTTAAAAACTGTGGAGTTAATGAGGAAGTTTATAGTGGATTTGCATTTGGACTTGGTGTGGAGAGATTTGCAATGTTAAAGTATGGAATATCAGACCTTAGAATGTTTTATGAAAACGATATTAGATGGTTGCAACACTATAATTTTATACCAAATGGTTTTCCTAGCTTGCTTAGGGGTTTATGATGAAGTTTACACATTCATGGCTAATAGAACACATTAATTACGATATTACTGTTAAAAAAACAGCAAAAGAACTAACAGGTTTGGGTTTAGAAGTTGAACAGTTAGAGGATTTAAATTCTAACTATAATAATTTTGTTGTATGCGAAATTATAAATATATATAAACACCCAAATGCTGACCGCTTGAAAATATGTGAAGTAAGCACTGGAAAAGAAAAGTATAAAGTAGTTTGCGGAGCTGATAATGCTACAATAGGATTGAAGACAATATTTGCACCAAATGGCACATATATACCAGGAACAGATTTTAAATTAGAAAAAAAAAATATTAGAGGCGTTGAAGGTCAGGGCATGCTTTGTTCAGAAAAAGAATTGGGCATGCCTGAAAAAAAAGAAGGTATAATAGAATTGGACCTCAATTTTAAGGTAGGAAACAAACTAAAAGATCATGTAAAAGCTGAAACATTGTATCATATTGGTCTAACACCTAATAGGGGAGACTGTGCATCTATAAAAGGAATAGCTAGAGATTTATGTGCTAAACTTAATCTGGAACTAAAAAAAAGAAATCAAAATAAGTTAATTGGAAACTTTAAAAGTAAAATTTCATGGAGTTTAAAGGGCTTATCTAATCCAGAAGACTGTCCCATAATTTATGGTAGGCATTTCAAAAATATAAAAAATATAGACAGCCCGGATTGGTTACAAAAAAGATTAAAGTCTATAGGTTTAAAGCCAATTTCTGCTTTAGTTGATCTTACAAATTATATTTTGTTCGATCTAGGAAGACCTCTACATGTATTTGATGCCAATAAATTGAAAGGCAACTTGAGTATAGAAGCACTAAAAGATTCAGAAATATTTATGGGTTTAGATAATAAAGAATATAAGCTGCAAAAAGGAGATATAGTAATTAAAGATGATGAGAAAGTAGTAAGTTTAGCAGGAATTATGGGAGGACTTAATAGTTGTGTAGATAAAAACACCAATGAAGCTTTTTTAGAAGTTGCTTATTTTAATGCAAAAAAAATAGCTAAAACCGGAAGTAGGCTTGGAATAGTGTCTGACTCTAGATATAGATTTGAGAGAGGAATAGATATGCAGGGTTTATTAGAAGGTTTAGAGGTTTGTACTAAACTAATTTTAGAAATCTGCGGTGGGTCTTTTAGTGAATTAACTTTCGAGGGAAAGCCTCTTACTAATCATGAACTAGTTAAATATGATCATAGCAGTTTTAAAAAAATTATAGGGTATGACATACCTTTGAAAAAGCAAGAAGACTTAATAAAAAGGCTTTACTTTTCTATTGAGAAAAAAGACAAGAAATATTTATATGTAAGACCACCATCATGGAGGCATGATATAAAAAATAATAATGATATTATTGAAGAAATTCTTAGAATAGACGGATATGAAAATATACCCTTAGAAGGAATGAAAAATATAGAGACAAATAAAAGAATTTTTTCTTCAGAGCAAAATCTTAAAATTAATATTCGTGAATGCTTTTCAAAAATTGGACTTTATGAAGCTGTTACATTTTCTTTTATTTCTGAAAAAAAAATATTTCCAAAAAAAGACATTATCAATAATTTAAAACTAGATAACCCTATTTCTAGTGAAATGAATATTATGAGGAATTCTTTGTTTCCAAATCTATTAGATATTGTAGCAAAAAATTTTTCTAAGGGAATAGACTCAACGGAGATTTTTGAAATAGGGTATATTTTTAGTGGTACAGAAGCTATTCAGCAGAATGCTCAAACAGCTTTAGTGATTAGTGGTTATGAGAACAAGAAAACCTGGCATTATAAGAGGAGGTTCTTTGACTTCTTTGATATTAAGTCATATTTTTTCAAGTTTTTAAATGAAATAGGAGTTCATAAATTTAAAATGGATAGAAGTAAAAACTCTTGGTTTCACCCTGGAATATCGGCAGATCTTTTTTTTGAGAAAAAAAAAATTGCAAGTTTTGGAGAACTTCATCCTGCATTGAAGTCAACTTTTAAAATTAAACATCCTACATTTCTAGGGCAAGTTAATATGGATCAAATTACTAAAAGTTTAAAAAAAACGCCATTAAAAGAGCATCTAATCCTATCACCTTACTTAAAGCTAAAAAAGGATTTAGCATTTATACTTCCACCAGAAAAAACCGTAGAAGAATTGATTGTATCAGTTAAGGAGGCTAATAAAAGTATTGGAGAAGTAGAAGTTTTTGATGTATATAAGCACAAAGACAGCAAAGATTTATCTGTAGCTCTTGAAATAGAGTTTATTCAAAAAGAAAAAACTCTTAGTTCTGAAGATATAAATATTTTAATGAATCAAGTAATAAAAAATGTTGAAAGTAGTATTGGAGCAAAGCTAAGGTCTATTTGATCTATTAAACACTATGAAAGCTATTAATATAAAACAAAAACCATTAAGAAAAAAAAAGTTGAAGTTAAAAATTTTTAGAAAAAAGTCATAAATGTTTATATTAAAATAAAAAAAATTTAAGTTTCTCTCAGCATAATTTTGAAAACCTATAAGGCTATTTGAATGTATATTGTACCAAAAACTTCCTAGAGTAATGTTTTTAAAAAGAACACTTAACAAAAAAAATAGATTAGCTACTAAAGTTATATATAATACTATATTTTTTTTTATAATCATGTTTATATTTTATATTAAAAAAACTACAATTTGAATAAAATAGGAGAGGTGGCCGAGCGGTCGAAGGCGCACGCCTGGAACGCGTGTATGCGAGCAATCGTATCGAGGGTTCGAATCCCTCT
>MDSW01063333.1_pt1 | contig 85586 bp, 87 predicted proteins | sample 811171 | NCBI WGS metagenome assembly MDSW01 (sample SAMN05326641, study PRJNA326480) | marine metagenome | isolation source: seawater | place: Atlantic Ocean: North West | collected 2012
CAATGCGGCTCGCCGTCTTCTGCTGCGCCCGTCGCATCTGCGGTGGCATCGGGCAGCGCGTCGTCGCCCACCGGTGCCTCATCCAGCAGGACGAATTCGATCCGACGGTTCTTCTCGCGGCCTGCCTCGGTGTCGTTCGAGGCGATCGGCTGAGCTTCGCCATATCCCTTCGCTTCGAGATTTCCGATCAGCACGCCACGGTCCAGGAGCCCGCGGATCACCGCCTGCGCGCGCTGTTGCGACAGCTGCAGGTTCATTTCCTCGCGGCCCTGATTGTCGGTGTAGCCGGCGACTTCCATCTTGAAGTCCGTGCAGTTCTTCATCGATTTCGCCAAAGCGTCGAGCGCGTCCAGGCTTTCCGAGGCGACCTGCGCCGAGCCCGGATCGAAATCGACCTTCTTCTTCTGCAGCGTCTCATTGAGGCGCGCGACGCATTCCTTGCCGGTGGGCAGGGCCAGCTGCTCATCGAGGCGCTTGTCGTATTTCACGCTCAGGTCGATCTGCGCGTCTTCGCCGAGCTGGCTCGTCAGGATGCGCGAGATCGTGTCGGAGGCCTGCGGATCGCCCGAGATGCCGTTGACCGAGATGCCGTCGCGGGTGACCGTGACCTTGCCGTCATGGAGCACCGACAGCGCATCGAGCGCGGCCAGCGTGCGCACCGGCCAACCGGCGGGAAGCTCTTTGTCGACGCGGGTCGCGCCATGGACATTGTCATGGCCGAGCTTGGCGCGGGCGTAGCTTTCGATGGTCTGACGTTCGCGCGCATCGGTTACGCGGCCCTTGAGCTCGACATGGCCGTCGCCATCGCGGGTCGCGGTGAAGCTGGCCTCGGCGGCTTTCGCATCGGGGGCCGGTTCGCGCTTGGCCTTGAGCGAGAACACTCCGGGCAGGTTCGATTCCAGCTCGCCCACGACATCGTCGAACTTCTGCTGATCGACGGTCGAGGGGGCATCGAGTGCAATATCGGCATCGGAGAAGGTCACCGAGCCTGCGCCGAGATCGCCGACCGCCTTGATCGCCATCTGCGCGGCCTTGGACCAATCAGGCGACGGGGTGCCCATGCCGATGGTGCAGGTCAGCGTGCCTTTCGCGCCTGTCGCGCGGGCGGCGGTCAGGATGCGGTCGCGGGCGCGCTCGTTATCGGCGGAGCAGGCGTCGAAATGCGGGCCTTCCTCGTCGTCGATGAGGAAGCGCAGGGTGAAGGGGGTGATCACGGGGCGCGGCGCGGAGATGTCGAAGCTGAGCTTGAGATCGGTGGGGCGGCGGCGTGCGAGCGACGTCTCCACCCGGCCTTTCTCGGAGGGGCTGTCGGTGATCGCCTGCACCGAGACCTTGCCGGCGGTGACCGAAATCTTAGAGCGCGGCAGCGTCTCGATCGTGGTCATCGCGAATTGCATCGCCTCGTCCCAGCCGCCGGGCACCGGGTAGTCGGCGCTCTCCAGCATGTCGGTGACGCCATCCTCGCCCGCGACTTTCGAGAGCTTCTCGACGATCGCATCGCGGTCGACCGAAGCGGGCACCAGCCCGATCAGCGAGATGCCGTTCTCATTGCGCAGCATCTCCAGCGAGAAGGCGGGGGGCGTGATCGGCTTGGTGATCTGCGTGTCGGTATTGTCGACGACCCGCGAGCTGTCGACGTATTTGTCGACCTCGGAGACGGCGCGGAACCGCTCGGCCTCGGTCGGGGCGGTGCCGGAGAGGAGGACTTGCAGCCCGTCGGTATGGATCCGCATCCAGCCGTAGCCCTGCGCCTCCATCGCGACGCGTACTTCTTGTTTCGTGGATTTCTCGACAACGGTCGCAGCGCCACCCGCAATGACTGCGGAGACGACGAGTGCGAGGACAAAGGCGGCGATCGTCAACAAGGTGGCGCGGCTGCGCATCGGTCTCAGGCCCTCCCCCGGGGAATCTTTATCCCGTTTCCTTAAGGCGCAGGGGCGCGGGGATCAATCGAAACGCCGTTACACGATTGCGCCAACGGCGAGAAACAGCGCAGCGATGAGGCCGGTATCGCGGTTCGCGCGGAACAGTTTCAGGCAGGTGTCCGGCTCGTCGATATCGAGCTGGCGCATCTGCCAGAGCATGTGCCACCCCATCGCCCAGGGCGCGAGCAGCGAGAGCGCGAGGCGCAGCGGCGGCGCGCCGGGCAGCAGCGCACCCATCACCGCGATGGTCATCAGCGCGACGGAAGTCATCAGGAAACCGCCGAGCCATTTCGCGCTATCGTCCCCAAAGAGCCGCGCGGTGGATTTCACCCCGATCAGCGCGTCGTCTTCCTTGTCCTGATGCGCATAGATCGTGTCGTAGAACAGCGTCCAGGCCATGCCCGCGAAATAGAGCACAACGGGCGGCCAACTCAGGCTGCCGGTATGCGCGACCCACAAAAGCAGCGCGCCCCAGTTGAACGCGATCCCGAGGAAGATCTGAGGCCACCAGGTGAAGCGCTTGGCGAAGGGATAGATCGCGACCGGACCGAGCGACACGATCCCGAGGATGATTGCGGGCGTGTTGAAGGTCAGCAGGATCGCGAAGGAGATCAGCGACTGGATCACCGCCCAGGCCAGCGCCTGTTTCGTCGAGACCTGCCCCGAGGGGATCGGCCGCGAGCGGGTGCGCGCCACGCCCGCGTCAATGTCTCGGTCAGTGATGTCGTTCCATGTGCAGCCCGCGCCGCGCATCAGAAAGGCCCCGATGGAAGCGCCGATGGCAAGCCACAGGTCCCACCAGATGAAGCCGCCCGTCGAGGATGCCGCCAGCGCGATCGACCAGTAGCAGGGCAGCAGCAGCAGCCATGTCCCGATCGGTCGGTCGGCGCGGCTCAAGCGCAGGTAGGGCCGCGTCCATGCCGGGGCCAGCCGGTCGACCCAGTTGCCGCGATAGGCATCCGCGACCGTGCCGTTCGCGTCGTTCGGGGTCTCGCCCGTGCTCGCGTTTGCCGCCTCTGGCGTTTCGGTTTTTCCGCTCATACAGTCCGCCTCATGGAACGTGCCAAGATCAGGCTCTGTGTAGAGCACCCGCTGGGCGCGGGGCAAGCCGTGCCTCTGACTCAGGACGAAGCGCATTACCTCTTTGCGGTGATGCGGCTGGCCGTGAACGCCCGTGTGGCGCTGTTCAACGGGCGCGATGGCGAGTGGACGGCGGAGGTCGTCGAGGCCCACAAGAAGCGCGGTATTCTGGCCTGCGTCGAGCAGGCCGCGCCTCAGCTCGCGCCGCCCGATCTCTGGCTGATCTTCGCGCCGATCAAGAAAGAGCGCACCGATTTCATCGTCGAGAAGGCGACCGAGCTGGGCTGCGCCAAGGTGTTGCCGGTGCAGACCGAGTTCACCAATTCCGCACGCATCCGGCAGGACCGTTTGCAGGCCCATGCCAAGGAAGCGGCGGAGCAATGTCTGGGCACCTATGTGCCCCCGGTCGAGGATTTGCAGGGGCTCAAGAAGCTGCTGGATGGCTGGGATCCGAGCCGTCGTATCCTCTGGGCGGATGAGGCTTTGGTTGGGCCCGCTGAGACGCTCGCAGGTCTCGAACCCGGCCCTTGGGCGATCCTGATCGGGCCCGAAGGCGGGTTCTCGGAGGCCGAGCGCGAGATGCTCCGCGCCCTCGATTTCGTGACCCCCGTCAGTCTCGGCCCGCGCATCCTGCGCGCCGATACGGCGGTCTGCGCGGCGATCACATTGTGGCAATCGGCGCTGGGAGACTGGCGGTGATCCGTCCCGAGGTCGCAGAAGGCTTCAAGCGCTGGAGCGAGGTGATCGCGGCGGGCGTCGTGGTGGCGTTCGGTGCGTGGTTGATCTGGCTCGGTGGATTGATCCTTATGCCGCTGGGACTGGTCGCGGTGGCGCTCGGGCTTGGCTGGGCGCTGATCGGCTGGCGTCGGTTACGCTTCGCGCGTGAAACAAATGCGCCGGGTCTGGTCGAGATCGACGAAGGCCGCATCTCCTATTTCGCAGCCAGCCGGGCGCGCGCCATTGCGGGGCCGGGCAGCAATGTCTCGGCGCTCGGGATGGGCGGCGAATTGCCCCTGCGCGAATTGGCGGAAATCCGTCTGCTGACGCTGCAGGGCCAGCAATATTGGCGGCTGCGCAGCCTCTCGGGCGAGGCGCTTCTGATCCCTCTCGATGCAGCGGGGGCGGATGGGCTCTACGATGCCTTCGCGAGCCTGCCGGGGATCGACATGGGGAAGATCTCTGCCGCGCTTGACCAAAAGTCTGCCGCACAGAGCCTCTGGACCCGCAAACAGGTTTCACGCTTGACTTGAGCCAACCCCCGCGCCACCTGTGGCGCTCCATAAAGCGACGCGAGAAAAGACATGTCCATTCCGCAGCAGGGCGGTGGCCCGATCGAGCGCTTCGAGCAACTGGCCGAATATCTGGCCGAAGGTGAGAAGCCGCGCGACGACTGGCGCATCGGCACCGAGCATGAAAAATTCGGCTATTGCGCGGACAAGCAATTGCCGCTGCCCTATGACGGCCCGCGGTCGATCAAGGCGATGCTGGAAGGTCTGCGCGACCGCTTCGGCTGGAAGCCGGTGGAAGAGCAGGGCAGGATCATCGGGCTGGAACTGAACGGCGCGAATGTCAGCCTCGAGCCGGGCGGTCAGCTGGAGCTGTCGGGCGCGCCGCTCGAGACGATCCACCAGACCTGCGACGAGGTGAACGAGCATCTGCGCGAAGTGCAGTCGGTCGCCGACGATATCGGTGTGAAGTTCATCGGTCTGGGCGCGGCCCCGATCTGGACGCAGGAACAGATGCACATGATGCCCAAGGGGCGCTATCGGCTGATGACCGATTACATGGGCCGCGTGGGCGAGCTGGGCACGCAGATGATGTATCGCACCTGCACCGTGCAGGTGAATCTCGACTTCGGTTCGGAAGCCGACATGGTGCAGAAGATGCGCGTGGCGCTGGCGCTGCAGCCGGTTGCGACCGCTCTCTTCGCCAATTCGCCCTTCCTCGATGGCAAGCCCAACGGCATGAAATCGTGGCGCAGCCATATCTGGCAGAACCTCGACGATGCGCGCACGGGCATGCTGCCCTTCATGTTCGAAGAGGGTGCGGGCTACGAGGCTTACGTGAACTACGTCCTCGATGTGCCGATGTATTTCGTCTATCGCGACGGCAAATATATCGACGCGCTGGGCCAGTCCTTCCGCGACTTCCTGAAGGGCGAGCTGCCCGCGCTACCCGGCGAGAAGCCGACGCTGAGCGACTGGGCCGATCACCTGACCACCGTCTTCCCCGAAGCGCGCGCGAAGAAATTCATCGAGATGCGCGGTGCCGATGGCGGGCCGTGGCGGCGTCTGTGTGCGCTGCCCGCGCTCTGGGTCGGTCTGCTTTACGACCAGACAGCGCTGGATGCGGCATGGGATCTGGTGAAAGGCTTCGATCACGAGACCCGCGAAGGTCTGCGCCGCGCGGCGGCGGTCGATGCGCTGCAGGGCGAGTTCAATGGTGTGAAGCTGCATGACCTCGCACGCGAGACGGTGGCGATCGCGAAATCCGGTCTGGCGGCGCGGGCGAAGCCCGGCGCGGGCGGGATGATCCCCGACGAGACCCATTTCCTCAATGCGCTGGAAGAGAGCGTCGAGACAGGCCGGGTGCCTGCCGACGAGCTTCTCGAGAAGTATCACGGCGAGTGGAATGGCGATCTGAGCAAGATCTACGCCGAATACAGCTACTGAGCAGAGGGCAGGGCGGTCTGCCGCCCCGCCGTTCCTCTCACCGCGACCCCAGCCGCTCGCGCACCCATTGAGGGACCAGCACGCTCGCCGGGCCCTGGCGCGATGTGTCGAACATCTCGCTGCCTGCCGAGCGGTCGAGGTTCAGTTCCAGCGTCTCCACCCCGCACATCGCGGCGTCCTGCACGAAGCCTGCCGCGGGATACACATTGCCGCTCGTGCCGATCGAGACGAACAGGTCTGCGGCCTCCAGCTCGCGGATGATCCGATCCATCTGATATGGCATCTCGTTGAACCAGACGATGTCGGGCCGCGTGGCCTTGCGCCCGCAGCCGGGGCAGGTGTCTTGCGGCTGCATCGCCTCGGGCGCGGGCCAGCGATGGTCGCAGGCGTGGCACAGCGCGCCGAAGAGCGAGCCATGCATGTGGATCACGTTCTGAGAGCCGGCGCGCTCGTGCAGGTCATCGACATTCTGCGTCACCACCAGAACCTCGTGGCCCGGATCGGCCTCCAGCTCGGCCAGCGCGAGATGGGCGGGGTTCGGCTGGGCCGCGCGCGCTGCTGCCCGGCGCGCATTGTAGAAACGGTGCACCAGCGCGGGGTCGCGCGCGAAGCCCTCCGGCGTCGCTACGTCCATGATGCGGTGTTCCTCCCAGAGGCCGTCACTTGCCCGAAACGTGCGGATGCCGCTTTCGGCAGAAATTCCCGCGCCCGTCAGAATCACGACCTTGGCCATCGCTGCGCCCTCCGTTATCACTTCCCCTATGCGTATCCTCTTTCTCTGCCTTGGCAACATCTGCCGCTCGCCCGCCGCCGAAGCGGTGACCCGTCACAAGGCCGCCGTGGCCGGGCTCGATATCGAGTTCGACAGTGCAGGCACCGGCACCTGGCATCTCGGAGAGCCGCCCTACGATCCTATGATCGCGGCGGCGGAAGCGCGCGGCTACGACATGCGCAGCCTGCGCGCACGGCAGATCCAGCCCGCCGACTACGACGGGTTCGATGTGATCCTCGCGATGGATGAGAATAACCTGCGCGATGCGCTTGACGGGGCGCCGCGCGAGATGCGCGCTCAGGTGCAGATGTTCATCGACGGGCCGGAGGGGCCGCGCGATGTGCCCGATCCCTATTTCACTCGCAATTTCGATGGAGCCCTCGATCTGATCGAGGCGGGCGCGGATCAACTGATTGCCGACCTGCTGGCCGATGAGGAAGAAAAGCGGCGCGGGCAGTAGACCGCGCGCCGCCGATCAAGCGCTTACTTGCAGAAGCCTTCCGCCGTCGCGGCGAAATTCTTGTAGCGGTCCCAGAAGTCCGAATCCGACTGGCGGTCGGACATGCGCACTTCCTGCGCGCGGTCGGGATCGTGGAAGAAGCTGGCGGCGCGGCGCTGGTCGCGATGGCTCAACGTCATGTCCGCGACTTGCTGGATGCAGCCGCAGGTGCCGGGATTGCTGGCGCGGCCCGCTTTCTGACACGCGTTGTCGATCGGCCCGGCCGAAGCCATCGAAGCAAGCGCCATGGCGCCCGAGAATGCACAGAGTCCGAGTGTGGTCTTGAAAATCATCTACTGCCCCTTTGTCGTTGCGGCCGGCATGTGTTTGCCGATCCTGCCTGCTCATTTGTCCGCGATTCTAACTCAAATTCAAAAAGCGGGCAACAAAACAGGCAGGATTCCGCCGGTTCGGGGCAGGGGAGGGAACCCGTTTTCTAGTCGTCGCGTTGCGCGTGCACGGGCCCACTACATCTGGATGGCGTTCGCCCTCCAGATCACTCTTCGACCGGGGTGGCCTCGTAGCCTGCGCCTTTCAGAGCGCTGATCACGGTGGATTCGGGCAGCCCTTCCACCTCGACCTCGCGATCTTCCAGATAGACATCGGCCTTGCCGCCGACCTCTTCGATCGCAGCCTCGACCGAGGCTTTGCAGTGCCCGCAGGTCATGTTCGGAACGGAATAGATCATCTTGCGTCTCCCGTGTTTCGTGTCTCAGGGATATGTCGGACGCGACCGGGCCGAGGTCAATGGCAGATGGCGTTCAATCCCTCTTCCCGGCCCGCTTTTTCCCCTGTATACGCGCGCCCATGACTGATCTTGATCGCATCCGCAATTTCTCCATCGTGGCGCATATCGACCACGGTAAATCCACGCTCGCCGACCGGCTGATCCAGCTGACCGGTACCGTGGCCGAACGCGATATGAAGGACCAACTCCTCGACGCGATGGATATCGAGCGAGAGCGCGGCATCACGATCAAGGCCAACTCGGTGCGGATCGACTATCCCGCCAAGGACGGCAAAACCTATGTGCTGAACCTGATCGACACCCCCGGCCACGTCGACTTCGCCTATGAAGTCTCGCGCTCGATGCAGGCGGTCGAGGGCTCGCTGCTGGTCGTCGATGCCTCGCAGGGCGTCGAGGCGCAGACGCTGGCCAACGTCTATCAGGCGATCGACGCGGATCACGAGATCGTTCCGGTCCTGAACAAGATCGACCTGCCCGCGGCAGAGCCCGAGCGCGTGAAAGAGCAGATCGAGGACGTGATCGGGATCGACGCCTCGGATGCCGTCGAGATTTCCGCGAAGACTGGTCTGGGCATCCCGGACGTTCTGGAAGCCATCGTGCAGCGTCTGCCAGCGCCGCAGGGCGACCGTGACGCGCCGCTGAAAGCGATGCTGGTGGATTCGTGGTATGACCCCTATCTGGGCGTCGTCGTTCTGATCCGTGTCATGGATGGCGTGATCAAGAAGGGCGACCAGATCAAGATGATGAAGACGGGGGCGACCTACAAGCTCGACCGTCTCGCCGTTCTGAAGCCCGCGATGGTCAATATCGACGAACTGGGCCCCGGCGAAATCGGCGTCTTCACCGCTTCGATCAAACAGGTGCGCGACACCAAGGTCGGCGACACGATCACCCACGAGAAGAAGCCCTGCGCCAAGGCGCTGCCGGGCTTCAAACCCTCGATCCCGGTCGTGTTCTGCGGCCTCTTCCCGGTCGATGCGAACGATTTCGAAGCGCTGCGCGACGCGATCGAGAAACTGCAGCTGAACGATGCGAGCTTCTCGGCCGAGATGGAAACCTCGGCAGCGCTCGGCTTCGGCTTCCGCTGCGGCTTCCTCGGCCTGTTGCACCTCGAAGTGGTGCGCGACCGTCTGGAGCGGGAATACGATCTCGATCTGATCACCACCGCGCCCTCGGTCGTGTTCAAGATCCACATGAAGGACGGGGAAGTGATCGAGCTTCACAACCCCGCCGACATGCCCGACCTGACCTATGTCGACCATATTGAGGAGCCGCGCATCAAGGCGACGATCCTCGTGCCGGACGAATATCTGGGCGATGTGCTCAAGCTCTGTCAGGACCGCCGCGGCATCCAGCAGGACCTGACCTATGTCGGTGGCCGCGCGATGGTGGTCTATGACCTGCCGCTCGCCGAGGTCGTGTTCGACTTCTACGACCGCCTGAAATCGGTCACCAAGGGCTATGCCAGCTTCGACTACCAGATCACCGAATATCGCGAGGACTACCTCGTGAAGATGTCGATTCTCGTCAATGACGAGCCGGTCGACGCGCTCTCGATCATGGTTCACCGCGACCGCGCCGAGGCCCGCGGCCGCGCGATGTGCGAGAAGCTGAAAGACCTGATCCCGCGCCACATGTTCAAGATCCCGATCCAAGCCGCCATCGGTGGCCGCGTGATCGCGCGCGAGACGCTGTCGGCGATGCGCAAGGACGTGACCGCGAAATGCTACGGCGGCGACGCGAGCCGGAAGAAGAAACTGCTGGAGAAGCAGAAGGCCGGTAAGAAGAAGATGCGCCAGTTCGGGAAGGTCGAAATCCCGCAGAGCGCGTTCATTGCGGCGCTGAAGATGGATGAGTGATCTTCCGCGAAATTGACGAATAAGGCCCGGCGATTGCGCCGGGCCTTTTCATTTCGGGCGGGTCAGTCACGTCCTTTCTGAGGAACATGCGACGCCACCCTCACGTTCTCCTTCCAGACCTATTTCAGGAGGAAACGACATGACCGACCAAGCCAAGATCGAGAAAGATTTCTGGGACGCGCTCGACTCGGATCGCACCGTGATGCTGGCGCGCGCGGGCGTCGAGACGGCAGCGCCGCGCCCGATGACGGCGATCGTCGAGGAGAAGCCCGGCCCTGTGTGGTTCTTCACCGCGCGCGACACGGAATTGATGGACGGGTTGGCCCCCGGTGCGGGGGCGATGTTCACCTTCTCGGACAAGGGCCACAAGGTCTTCGCGACCGTCACGGGGCGTCTGACCGAACATACCGACCCCGAGACCGTGGAGCGGCTTTGGAACCCCTTCATCGGCGCCTGGTATGAGGGCAAGGATGACCCCAAGCTGGTGCTGCTGCGCTTCGATCCGGATCAGGCCGAGATCTGGGACAGCGGCAATGCGCTGGTCGCGGGCGCGAAGATCCTGCTCTCGTCGGACCCGGGCGAGTCGATGAAAGACCGCGTCGCTCATGTGAATTACTGAGCCGGGCGCGTCCCTGACGTCAGAGGCAAGAAAAAGGCCCCGGAAATCTCCGGGGCCTTCGATTTTTTCGTTTGGCTGTCAGGCTTGGAATTTAGCGCGCCTGACGCGCCTCGCCCGCGATCGTGTTGCCTGCAACGGACAGGTCCTGACCTGCGCCTTGCACGGTGTTGCAAGCCGCGAGGCCCAGAAGGATTACGGTCATTGCCGCCATTTGAACCGATTTCGTCATCTCTTACGCTCTCCTATTAAGCCATCACCGGCCAACGTACGAAAAAATTTACGGTTCCGTGGAACTGGAGGCAAGGAGCGGCGTTTTGCCCTCGAACACATAAGGGAGAGCCCGAATGAAGAAGCCTCTGCGCCTTTTCCTCGCCGCCCTCTCGGCCCTCGTCGTGACCGGGGTCGTGGTGATCGCAGCTCTGACTTTCGGCTTTGTCGGATGGCAGGAATTCGCGTTCGCCGTGATCGTCGGGATTGTCTTAGGAATTCCCGCAGGTCTCTGGACCGAGCGGCGCATAAAAAGGAATGACCCGTTCTGGCCGCCCCGCCAGGCATGATCCCTGTCAGAACGGTCTTGCGGCCCCTGCTTTGTCCCTCGCGGGGGCCGCACACTCCGCCCGAGCTGGTTAACTTCTTGTTAATTAAGCTCTGAAAGGCTCCGGGTTGTCCCTCCCCGGAGCCTTTCAATGTCTAAAGCCCCGTTTTTCTTTATTCTTGGCCTTCTCGCGGGCTGCGCGTCTCCGGCGCCGCAGTTTCTCGGCGCGTCGCGGCATGACCTCACGCTCGACGGCATCGACTTCGTCGTCTTCCTCAAGGGAGACCGGGCGGAGGTGGTGCGCATGGGCTATCTGCGCCGGGCAGAGCGGGGGCGCGTGCCGCCCCTGATGATCCGCGCGGCAGAGCAGGTGTCGGGCTGCAAGGTGGCGGGACCGGCGGGCGGGCTCTACCGATCGCCCTCGCTGCCCGGCGATACGGGCGAGGCGCGCTTCCAGCTCGATTGCTGATGCGACGCCCTGCCGCAGCGGCGACCGCGCGGACTTGATGCGGATCAAGGTCACATCCGCGTGATCGGAGTCAGTCTGACGACCGAAATGCGCCGCTCAATGGAGATCAGACATGCGCCTCTTCGGTATCATCTACGCCCTCGTCGGACCGACCCTCGCGGGTATCCTCATCACTGCCGCGCTGACGATGAACATGTTCACGACCAACGCGATGATCGTCTCCGCGGTAATCGGGTTCCTCGTCGCCGTGCCCGTTGCGTGGTATATCGCCAAAATGATCCGCGAAAACGCCTGACGGCGCGGCGCGGCACAGGCGTCGGGAAAATCCCAACTTCGTGAAGGGCGGAACCTCTGCGCCTTCGCCGCGCTAGTCCGGCGAGGCGCGGCGGCGTTTCGTCAATTCAAAGAGGTAATATGTCCTACGCTCCCGGCTATTCGAAAACCCAGATTTGGCTCCACTGGGCCGTCGTCCTGCTGCTCATCGTCCAGTATCTGTTCAATGACGCGATGGGCCATACCTTCCACGATCTGATGGAGAGCGGATCGGCTGACGCCGGTGTCCTGACCTATGGCCACATCGTCTTGGGGATCGCGGTGCTCGTGCTTGCGATCTGGCGCCTGATACTGCGCGCGAGCCACGGCGCGCCCGAGCCGCCGGAGAACGATCCCGCCATTTTCCGGCGCGGCGCGGCCGCGGTGCACTGGCTGCTCTACGTGACGCTGTTCGCGATCCCGATTGCGGGGCTAGTGGCCTATTACGGGCAGCTGGAATGGGCGGCCGAGACTCACTCGGTCCTGACCACGGTGTTGCTGTGGCTTGCCGGGCTGCATGTGGCGGCCGCGCTCTATCACCAATACGTCAAGCGCGATCACCTGATCCGGCGGATGATGAAGCCCGGCGCGTGAGCGCAGCGGCGCGGTTTCCTCAGCTCGTGGAGTCGAGGAAACGCGCCACGTCGGCTTCGAACTCGCGGGGCTTCTCGGCATGCAGCCAGTGCCCCGCATTGTCGATTTCCTCGAAACGCGCCTGTGGGAAGAAACCGCGGATACGGTCGTGCATTTCGGGCTGCACGTAATGCGAGTCCGCGCCCGACAGGAAGAGAGTGGGGCCGTCGTACTGCTTGCCCTCCAGCGCCTCGGGCCAGCCGAGGATGCCGTCCATATTCGCCTTCAGCGCGGCTAGGTTGAACTTCCAGCGCGGCGGGCCGTCGCGCAGCACCAGCGATTGCAGCAGGAAGGCGCGGGTGCCCGGATCGAAGACCTGCTCGCCCAGTCGCTCGTCCGCGGCGGAGCGCGAGGTGAGATCGGCGATATCCATCCCCTGCATCGCCTCGATCAGCGCGCTATGGTTGTCGCCGTGATCGTAGTTTTCGGGCGCGATATCCGCGACGATGAGATGCGCGACGAGTTGCGGGCGCGTCAGGGCGAGCGTCATCGCCGCCTTGCCGCCCATCGAATGGCCCAGCACATCCGCGACCCCGCCATTCGCCTCGATCACCTCGGCGATGTCGTCGGCCATCGCCTGATAGCTGTGATCGTCGTCCCAGAAACTGTCGCCGTGATTGCGCATATCGAGCGCGATGACGGGGCGGTCCGCGCTCAGCCGCTTGGCGATCGCGTTCCAGTTCCGGGCCGATCCGAAAAGACCGGGGGCGATGATCAGCGGTCGCGCGCCGGGATTGCTGTCGGAGGTGTAGGGGGTCGTGTTCAACATGGCGCCTAAGCTAGATCGCCTCCCGGGGCGCTTCCAGAGCGGATGCGAAAAAATCTGCGTCCATGCGCGCAGTTGCGCTGATCTCGCGCGGCGGGTAGCGTCCGGTGCGGAATTGCTGAACGCTGCGTAAGGGAGAGGGCCGGATGGGGCCGGAGAAGATCAATCAAATGGTGGGGCAGGTCTCGCGGCTTCTGGCGCAGCGGCTGGGGGCGAAGGGGGCGACGCTCGAGGCGCGGGTCGCCTCGCGGGCCCGGGCGTTGCCGCGCAAGGTGCGCAAGGCGGCGCTGGTGCTGGTCGATGCCGAGCGCAAAGCGCACGCGCCCAAGATCGCCCGGCAACTGGATGCCCGAAGGGTGGAGGGCGCTTTCGCGACCTGTCGCGACTATCTCGAGCCGCTGGGTGCGGCGGAGCGGCTGCGCGCAGCGGCGCTTGGCCTCGCCAGTTCGATCGCCGTGATCGTGGTGATCGTGGGCGGCACCTTGCTAGCTGCGATGGTCTGGACTGGAGCGATCTGATCGCTCCACACCCCCAGACATGAAAAAGGCCCCCGGATCGCGGGGGCCTTCGTCTTGATCTCGGAGTGGGATCAGAGTTCGGGGTAGATCGGGAAGCCGCTCAGCAGCGTCGCAACCTTGGCTTTCACGGCCTCTTCGACCTCGCCATTGCCCTCTTCGCCATTCGCGGCGAGCCCGTCGACCACTTCGACGATCAGTCGCGCGATCTCGCGGAACTCTTCCTCGCCGAAGCCGCGGGTGGTGCCCGCCGGGGTGCCCAGACGGATGCCCGAGGTGACCATCGGCTTTTCCGGGTCGAACGGGATGCCGTTCTTGTTGCAGGTGATATGCGCGCGGCCCAGAGCCTTCTCGGTCGCGTTGCCCTTCACGCCTTTCGGGCGCAGGTCGACCAGCATCACGTGGGTGTCGGTGCCGCCGGTGACGATATCGAGGCCACCCTTCATCAGCTCGTCGGCCAGCGCCTGAGCATTCTTCACGACCTGCTCGGCATAGCCCTTGAACTCGGGGCGCAGCGCCTCGCCGAAGGCCACGGCCTTGCCGGCGATGACATGCATCAGCGGACCGCCCTGGATGCCCGGGAAGATCGCCGAGTTCACCTTCTTCGCAATCTCCTCGTTGTTGGTGAGGATCATGCCGCCACGCGGACCGCGCAGGGTCTTGTGCGTCGTGGTGGTCGCGACATCCGCATAGGGGAAGGGCGACGGGTGCTGACCACCGGCCACGAGGCCGGCGAAGTGCGCCATGTCGACCATCAGGTACGCGCCGATCTCATCCGCGATCTCGCGGAACTTGGCGAAATCGATCTGACGCGGAATGGCCGAGCCGCCCGCAATGATCAGCTTCGGCTTGTGTGCGAGCGCCAGTTCGCGGACCTGATCGTAGTCCAGCAGGCTGTCTTGCTTGCGCACGCCGTATTGCACTGCGTTGAACCACTTGCCCGACTGGTTCGGCTTGGCGCCGTGGGTCAGGTGGCCGCCCGCATCGAGGCTCATGCCGAGGATGGTGTCGCCCGGCTTCACGAGCGCGGTGAACACGCCCTGGTTCGCCTGGCTGCCCGAGTTCGGCTGCACGTTGGCGAATTCGCAACCGAACAGCTCCTTGGCGCGATCGATCGCGAGGTTCTCCGCGACGTCGACATATTGGCAGCCGCCATAGTAGCGTTTGCCCGGGTACCCTTCGGCGTATTTGTTCGTCAGCACCGAACCCTGCGCCTCCATCACCGCCTTCGAGACGATGTTTTCCGAGGCGATCAGTTCGATCTCGTCGCGCTGGCGACCGAGTTCATCGGTGATCGACTTGAAGAGTTCGGGGTCACGGCTGGAGAGGCTTTCGGTGAAGAAGCCCGCATCGCGTTGGTCTTTCATGGCCATTCCTCGCAAAGATCCGGTCGCCGACCGTTTAGCGCAGATTTCACAGGGCTGAAAGCAGACAAACGACCAAATCGGTCATTTCCGCGCCGGATTGACGCTTGTCTTTCGTCCAAGCCCTTGCAACACCTTGGACAAGCAGGAGGACCGCGCGGTGGCGAACCAGTATACCCATATCCATTTCGCGGCCTCCCACGCCGAGACGGCGCAGGCGGCGCAGGCCGATCTGGTCGCGCGCTACGGGCAGGTGCCGCGCTACGCGGCCGATGTGATCGTGGCGCTTGGCGGTGACGGGTTCATGCTGCAATGCCTGCACGAGGGCACCGGGCTGCCGGTTTACGGGATGAACCGCGGCTCGGTCGGCTTCCTGATGAACGACTATGTTGCTGATGATCTGCCCGCGCGGCTCGAGGCGGCGGAGCAGGCGGTGATCAATCCGCTGTCGATGAAGGCCGAGACGCAGGACGGGTTGCTGCATGAGGCGCTCGCCATCAACGAGGTCTCGCTGCTGCGCGCGGGCCCGCAGGCGGCGAAGCTGAAGATCTCGATCAACGACAAAGTGCGGATGGAGGAGCTGGTCTGCGACGGCGCGATCGTCTCCACCCCCGCCGGATCGACCGCCTATAACTTCTCCGCGCACGGGCCGATCCTGCCGATCGGCTCGGACGTGCTGGCGCTGACCGGGATCGCGAGCTTCCGGCCGCGGCGGTGGCAGGGCGCGATCCTGCCATCCTCCGCGCTGGTGCGCTTCGACATTCTCGAACCCGACAAGCGCCCGGTCATGGCCGATGCGGACAGCCGCTCGGTCAAGCCGGTCAAATGGGTCGAGGTGCGCTCCGAGCCGGAGATCGAGCACCGCATCCTCTTCGACCCCGGTCACGGGCTCGAAGAGCGGTTGATGCGCGAACAGTTCGCCTGAGGCTCAGCCCTTTGACAGCCACGCGTCGCGCTTGCGATAGATCGTAGAGGGCGCGACCCCCAGTTCCAGCGCAGCGCGCGGGATCGATCCGTCATGCCGGGTGATCGCAGCCTCTATCGCGGCGCGCTCGATCTCGGCCAGCGTGCGGTCCGCGAAAGGATCGGCCGCCGGGACGGTGGTGGGCGCGGCACGGCTCGTCGTCGGATCGAATTCCGGCAGCATATGAGCGCGCAGCACCGGCCCGTCATGCATCACGATCGCCGCGCGGATGACGTTCATCAGTTGGCGGACGTTGCCGGGCCAGGGACGGTCCTCCAGGCGGGTGATGGCCTCAGGTTCGATCTCGCTGAAGTCGCGCTGCTCCTCGGAGGCGAACCGCTCCAGCGCCATCCGCGCCAGAGGGCCGATATCCTCGCGGTGCATCCGCAGCGGCGGCATCTCGATCGTGAGCACCATCAGCCGGTAATAGAGGTCCTCACGGAGCACAGCGTTTTGCAGCATGACGGTAGGCGAGCTCTTGGCTGCGCAGACGATCCGCACATTGACGTCGACCGGCTGGCTGGCGCCGAGCGGTTGGACTTGGCCGCTCTGTAGGAACCGCAGCAGCTTGATCTGCGCGGTGGGGGCAAGTTCGCAGATATTGTCGAGCAGAAGCGTGCCACCATCGGCGGCGAGAAGCGCGCCGTCCTTGTCCTCCAAAGCGCCCGGGAAGGCCCCGCGGTTATGGCCGAAGAGTTCGCTGTCGACGCGTTCGGCGGCCAGTGCGCCGCAATCGAGCGCAATGAAGGGACCATCGGCGCGGGGGCTCGTGGCGTGAACCGCCTGGGCGCAAAGCTCCTTCCCGGTACCGCTTTCGCCCCAGATATAGACCGGCGCGGTCGAGCGGGCGGCAGCGCGGGTCCGGGCGTAGAGTGCCCGCATCTGCGGCGCGTTGCCGACGAAATCCCCGACCGTCTCCTCGCTCGCGCTCGCGTCGTCGAAGTCCGAACGCAGCGACAGGCTGCGCGCGCTCTCAATGGCGCTTCTGAGGCGAGGTTCGTCGATCGGTTTGACGAGGAAGTCGATCGCGCCCTCCTGCATCGCCCGCACCGCGCGGTCGATCGAGCGGTCGGCAGTGACCGCGATGATCGCCGCATAGGGGCGCAGGGCCAGCATTTCGGCGATCAGCGTGTCGCCGTCGCGATCGGGCAGCATCAGGTCCAGCAGGACCATGCGGATCGGGTTGTCGCGGAAGATGCGCATCCCTTCCTCGGCGCTTGCCGCGAGATGGGTGATGAAGCCGGCGTTGCGCAGATAGGCGTCATAGATCGCCCGGAGCGATCCCACATCTTCGATCAATAGAAAATGTTCGGTCTCGGTGTCGACGCTGTTCCGCCCGTTTCGACTGAGGCCGTGTTGCGGACTATCCGTCTTGGAGCTGGTATCCCTGTCCGGGGTGGTCGTCTCGGAGTCACTAGTTCTCATGCTGTAAATCAGTCTTCGCGTTCAAATTATTACGGGTGGTGGCTATCAGCCGGTCGATGAAAATGAGGGCGACCCGGCCAAGATCTTGAATATCTTCATAAGTCCCATGTCGGGTTGCACTGTCAAGCGCGCGTGCATGCCGCGAGAGGGGGTGGTCACCCGCCACTCCGGCCACCGCACTGAGCTTATGGCTCAGCAATTGCAGGGCGCAGAGGTCGAAAGGTGGCAGTGCGAGCGACAGCCCGTGACGTACCGTCTCGAGATCGGCGATCAGTTCCTGTCCAAGCCCCGCTGGCAATGCCTTCTCGGCCAGACGTAGATGGGCGAGCAAACCGCGCGGCGGCGTAGTTACGCGTGGCACGGTCGTCATGCAACCAGCCTCTTCCAAGGCGCGCAGGATCGGCTGCAGGCCCAGCACCGGCTTGATCAGGCAGGCATCGGCCGCGCCTTTCTCCACGTCGCGATAGCCGCTGCACTGGATGATCGGCAGGTCCGCCCAAGGCAGACCGGAGCGGCGAATGCTGGCGATCACCTCGGGGCCGCGGCAGCCGGGCATCTCGACATCCAGCACCGCGAGATCGAAGCGTTCGGCCCGCAGTTGCGCGGCCGCACTGTCGCCACGACGCAGCCCGGTCACCTGCGCGCCCATCGCGCTCAGGAATTGTTCGAGCACGGCGCGGCTCATCTCGCTGTCATCGGCGACGAGCACGTTCCACCCGCTCAGATCGGGCAGGGGGGCATCGCGCATCGTGGAGCCGATATCGACGGGACGGGCCGGGAGCGACACGCGGATTTCGGCCCCGCCTTGCGGCGCGTTGGCGAGGTCGATCTTGCCGCCGGCCTCTGCCACCAGCGCGTGACAGATCGCGAGGCCCAGACCTTGCCCCTCGGGGTTGCGGAACGTGGCGGGCTCGCTGCGCTGCCCTGCGCAGGCTGGCGCGCGCAGACGTTCCTCTGGGAAGCCATCGCCTTCGTCGCGCACGGTCAGCAGCAGCCCCTCGGTCGGGTCGAAGTCGAGCGACAGGTGGATCGTGCCGCGCTGGGCATAGCACAGCGCGTTGCGCATCAGATTGGCGAAGATGCGGTTGAGCGGCACGCGATCGATCGCCAGAACCGGCGGCAGATCGGGGGCCATGTGGATCGCGAGCGACATGCCCCGAACATGGGCCGCGCTTGTCCAGCGGCGGCGCACCCGTTCAAGCGCATCGGCAATGACCAAATGCGGGGGAGCGGGGCTTGCCTCGGACGCGTCGGAAAGCTCGCTTGCCGCTTCATGGCTCGGCACGGCGGGCGCAGTTTCCTTCGCCCCGTCCAGATCGAGAAGCTGTGCCAGATCGCTCGCCGCTTCGCGCGCGCGCTCCAATTGTCCATGCGTGCTTTGACCGCCCGGATCGGCGAGCGCCGCATCCAGACCGCACATCACATCTGCAAGCGCGGCGCGCAGATCGTGCTGCCATAAAGGACCGAGATCGCATCGCAACGATGCGAATGGCTCCTGCGCAGCGGGATCGGGCAACTTTCGGTTCGTCAAAATAACCCCTCGATGGATGGTTCCGGGGTACGGTTCTCAAATTAACCTTCGATAACATAAACAATAGCATAAAGCCGCACCCATTGTGGATGCGGCTTCTTAACTCTCGCGTAAACTTTTGATGTGGTGCCTATCTGCGTCGCTCAAAATGAGTGCGCTTATGATAAGCTCGGCTTATTTTTTCGGATAGCCAAGCCCTTTCAGCGCCTCGGTGATCTCGTCGAGGATTGCGGGGTCGTCGATCGTCGCGGGCATTTTCCAGTCCTGCCCATCCGCGATCTTCACCATCGTGGCCCGCAGGATCTTGCCCGAGCGGGTCTTCGGCAGACGGTCCACCACGGTGGCGAGCTTGAAGGCCGCGACCGGGCCGATCTGTTCGCGCACGCGGCTCACGCATTCCTTGACGACCTCTTCATGCGGGCGGTTGCAGCCCGAGCTGAGGCACAGGAAGCCCATCGGCGTCTGCCCCTTCAGGTCGTCGGCCACGCCGATCACGGCGCATTCGGCAACGTCGGGATGTCCGGCGAGGACCTCTTCCATCGCGCCGGTCGAGAGACGGTGGCCCGCGACGTTGATGACGTCATCGGTGCGCGCCATGATGTAGAGATAGCCGTCCTCGTCGACATAGCCCGCGTCGCCCGTCTCGTAATAGCCGGGGAATTGCTCGAGGTAGCTTTTCTTGAAGCGCGCCTCGGCGTTCCACAGCGTCGGCAGCGTGCCCGGAGGCAGCGGCAGCTTGATCGCGATGGCGCCAAGCTGGCCCGTCTCGACCGGGTGGCCGCCCTCGTCGAGCACCTGAATGTCGTAGCCCGGCATCGGCACCGAGGGGCTGCCTACCTTGGTCGGTAGCTCTTCGATCCCGATCGGGTTCGCGGCGATGGCCCAGCCGGTCTCGGTCTGCCACCAGTGATCGACCACCGGCACGCCGAGATGTTTCTGCGCCCATTCGACGGTCGCGGGATCGGCCCGCTCGCCTGCAAGGAACAGCGCCTGCAGATCGTGAAGCGCGTAGCGTTTGATCCACTCGCCGTTCGGATCCTCGCGCTTGATCGCGCGCAGCGCCGTGGGGGCGGTGAAGAAGCTCTTGATGCGGTTGTTCTGGATGATCCGCCAGAACACGCCCGGATGCGGGGTGCCGATCGGCTTGCCCTCGAACACCACCGTGGTCGCGCCCGCGATCAGCGGGCCGTAGCAGATGTAGGAGTGGCCCACGACCCAGCCGACATCGGACGCCGCCCAGAAACGGTCGCCCGCCTCGATGTTGTAGATGTTCTTCATCGACCATTGCAGCGCGACGAGATGGCCGCCGGTATGGCGCACAACGCCCTTGGGCTGGCCGGTCGTGCCGGAGGTGTAGAGGATGTAGACCGGGTGGTTGCCCTCGACCGGCACGCAGTCCGCGGGCTTCACGCCATATTGGAAGCCGTGCCACGAGAAGTCGCGCCCCTCGATCAGCTTCGCCACTTCCTGTTCGCGCTGGAAGATGACGCAGAATTCCGGCTTGTGCTCGGCCTGTTCGATCGCCTCGTCCAGAAGCGGTTTGTAATGCACGGTGCGCCCGGGCTCGAGGCCGCAGCTGGCCGCGATGATCGCCTTGGGGGTGCAGTCGTCGATCCGCACCGCGAGCTCGTGCGCCGCGAAGCCGCCGAACACGACCGAATGGACCGCGCCGATCCGGGCGCAGGCGAGCATCGCTTCCAGCGCCTCGGGGATCATCGGCATGTAGATGATGACGCGGTCGCCCTTTTCGACGCCGCGCATCTTCAGCGCACCGGCGAGCGAGGCCACACGGGTCTGCAATTCCTTGTAGGTGATGCCCTTGGTCGAGTGGGTGATCGGGCTTTCATGCATGATCGCGATCTGATCGCCGCGCCCTTGTTCGACATGGCGGTCGACCGCGTTCCAGCAGGTGTTGACCATCCCGTCCGAGAACCATTCGTAGAGCGGGGCGTTTCCGTCAAACAGGGCCTTCGAGGGCTTCTCGTCCCAGTCGATCTTCTCGGCGGCGTCCATCCAGAATTTCTCGGGATCGGCCTGCCAGGCGGAATAGACCTCTTTGTAGCCCATGCGAACATCTCCTCCTCAGGAATTTGGAGATGTGTTACGAAGCGCAACGCGTTGGCGCAAGAATGTTACCGCGCACAATAGGGTGCAACGCCAAAAAATTTGCAGAAAGCGCGACAAATCGCCCGCAAATTTTTGCAAACTGCGGGCGAGTATTCAGCTTCTTTGCAGCCCGGGAGGGGTTTGCAAATTTCGCAGGTTGGCGCGACTCAGCTGTAGTGTGCGACCGGCGTGCCCGCGATGGCTGACATGTTCAGCAACCCGCGCGAAGTGATCGAGGGCGTCACGATATGCGCCTTGTTGCCCATCCCCATCAGGATCGGCCCGACTTCGAGGCCGCCGGCTTTCATCTTGAGGATGTTGCGCACGCCCGAGGCCGCGTCGGTATTGGCGAAGACCAGCACGTTCGCCGCCCCCTCGAAGCGCGAATTCGGCATCAGCCGGGCGCGGGTCTCGGGATCGAGGGCCGCATCGACATGCATCTCGCCCTCGAAGTCGAAATTGACCTCACGCCGGATCAGCAGGTTCATCGCGGCGCGCATCCGCTCGCCCGAGTCGCTGTCGAGATTGCCGAACTGGCTGTGCGAGCACAGCGCGATCTTCGGCTTCAGGCCGAAGCGCGAGACGTGGCGCGCGGCGCCGCAGACCGTCTCCATGATCTGCTCGGGCGTGGGCGCGTGATGGACATGGGTGTCGGCCACGAAAAGCGGGCCGTCCTCGAGGATCATCAGGCTCAGTGCGCCTTGGGCATGCAGCCCGTCGCGGGCGAGGATTTCGCGCACGTATTTCAGGTGCCAGAGATATTGCCCGAACGTGCCGCAGATCATCGAATCCGCTTCCTCGCGATGGACCATGACCCCGGCGATGGCGGTGGAGTTGGTGCGCATGATCGCGCGCGCCAGATCGGGGGTGACGCCGCGCCGGGCCATCAACTCGTGATAGGTGCCCCAGTAGTCGCGATAGCGCGGGTCGTTTTCCGGGTTCACGATCTCGACTGCGCCCAGATCGAGCGGCAGGCCCGCCCGTTCGCAGCGCATCTCGATCACGTCGGGACGACCGATCAGGATCGGCGTGTCGGTGGTCTCTTCGATCATCGCGTTGGCGGCGCGCAGCACGCGCTCATCCTCGCCCTCGGCGAAGACGATACGACGTCTTGCGGTCGCGGCGGCATCGAAGACCGGGCGCATCAGCAGCGCGGATTTGAACACCGAGCCGTCGAGCTGAACCTTGTAGGCATCCAGATTTTCCAGCGGGCGGGCCGCCACGCCAGTCTCCATCGCGGCTTTCGCCACGGCAGAGGCGACGATGCCGATCAGCCGCGGATCGAAGGGTTTCGGGATCAGGTAATCCGCGCCGAAGGTGAGCTTTTCGCCGCGATAGGCGGCAGCGGCCTCGGCGGAGGTCGTTTGCCGTGCGAGCTTCGCGATCCCCTCGACACAGGCGATCTGCATCTCGTCGTTGATCGTGGTCGCACCCACGTCCAGTGCGCCCCGGAAGATGAAGGGGAAGCACAGCACGTTGTTGACCTGGTTCGGGAAATCGCTGCGCCCGGTCGCGATGATCGCATCGGGCGCGACCTCGCGGGCCACGTCGGGCAGGATTTCCGGGTTCGGGTTCGCCAGCGCGAAGATGATCGGCTGCTTGGCCATCTTCTGCACCATCTCGGGCTTCAGCACGCCGGGGCCGGAGAGGCCGAGGAACATATCCGCGCCCTCGATCACCTCGTCGAGCGTCCGCAGATCGCTGTCCTGCGCATAGTCCGCCTTTTGCGGCGTCATGTCAGCTTCGCGGCCCTCGTAGACCAGCCCCTCGATATCGCAGAGCCAGACATTCTCGCGCTTCACGCCCAGCTTCAGCAGCATGTTGAGGCAGGCGATGCCCGCCGCGCCGCCGCCGGTCGAGACGATCTTGATGTCTTCGAAGTTCTTCTTCGCGATGCGCAGCGCGTTGGTCGCAGCCGCGCCCACCACGATCGCAGTGCCGTGCTGGTCGTCGTGGAAGACCGGGATATTCATCTTCTCGCGGCAGATTTTCTCCACGATGAAGCAGTCGGGGGCCTTGATGTCTTCGAGGTTGATCGCGCCGAAGGAGGGCTCGAGCGCGCAGACGATCTCGGCCAGTTTCTCGGGGTCGTTCTCGGCGACTTCGATATCGAAACAGTCGATATCGGCGAATTTCTTGAACAGGACCGCCTTGCCTTCCATCACCGGCTTCGCGGCGAGCGGGCCGATATTGCCCAGGCCCAGCACGGCCGAGCCATTGGTGACGACGGCGACCAGATTGCCCCGCGCGGTGTAGTCGCGTGCGGTGTCGGGGTCTTCCTTGATGGCAAGGCTCGCTTCCGCCACGCCGGGCGAATAGGCGCGGGCCAGATCGCGCCCGTTGGCGAGCGGCTTCGTCGCGCGAATTTCCAGTTTTCCGGGTTTCGGCTTGGCGTGATAGTCCAGTGCCGACTGACGCAGGTTGTCCTGACGCAGCTCTTCCATGAGATCCTCCCGAAACTGGTTTAGCGCTAAACTAATTTTTCGCGCGCGACTCTCCCGTCGTTCTAGATAGCACGAAGGGGGTGATTGCAACCCCTCCGAATTACGTTGCGGCATGAACTCCACGCGAGGCGGCGGGGTGGCGCGAGGTGAGCGCTTGCATCCGACGCAGGCGCGGCGCAGGATCGGGAGAACTCAACCGGCTGGACAAATTTTACGCTCCGGCCATGGCCCGGAGACCGCCGATGTCGTTGCTCGATTCTGCCCGTCAGGTGCGTGAAAACGCCTATGCGCCCTATTCGAAATTCAAGGTCGGTGCGGCGGTGCGCGGGGCGTCCGGCACCATCTATAGCGGCGTGAATGTCGAAAACGTGGCCTATCCCGAAGGCACCTGTGCCGAGGCTGGCGCGATCGCCGCGATGGTGGCGGCAGGCGAGACCGAGATCACCGAGGTCGCCGTGATCGCCGACAGCCCGACACCCGTGCCGCCCTGTGGCGGCTGCCGTCAGAAGCTGGCGGAATTCGCGCGCCACGACACGCCGGTGACACTGGCCACGACCGAGGGCGAGCGGCTCGACACGACGGTGGGCGATCTGCTGCCCGGTCGCTTCGACATGAGCCATATGGAAAACACCTGATGGACGCCCGCAGCATTATCCAATCGGTGCGCGACGGCAAAAGCCTGAGCGCAGATCAAGCCCAATGGTTCGCGCGCGGTCTGGCCGATGGCTCGGTCTCGGACGCGCAGGCGGGGGCCTTCGCGATGGCCGTTCTGCTTAAAGGCATCGGCACCGAGGGGCGCGTCGCGCTGACGCAAGCGATGCGCGATTCCGGCGAGGTTCTGCGCTGGGACATGCCCGGCCCGGTGATCGACAAACATTCGACCGGCGGGGTGGGGGATTCCGTCTCGCTGCTGCTTGCGCCCGCGCTGGCAGCCTGTGGCTGCTACGTTCCGATGATCTCGGGGCGGGGTCTGGGCCATACCGGCGGCACGCTCGACAAGATGGAAGCGATCCCCGGCTATGATGCCACCCCCGGCATCGGCGCTTTGCGCAAGGTGGTGGGCGAGGTCGGCTGCGCCATCGTCGGTGCGACGGGCGAGATTGCCCCCGCCGACAAGCGGCTCTACGGGATTCGCGACATCTCCGGCACGGTTGAGAGCATCGATCTGATCACCGCGTCTATCCTGTCGAAGAAGCTCGCCGCCGGGCTGGAAGGGCTGATCCTCGACGTGAAGGTCGGCTCGGGCGCGTTCATGGCGCGGCCCGAGGATGCGAAGGCGCTCGCGCAGAGCCTTGTCGCCACCGCGAACGGTGCGGGCTGCAAGACCTCGGCGCTGATCACCGACATGGACCAGCCGCTGGGCCATTCGGCGGGCAATGCGTTGGAAGTGATCGAAGTGATGGAGACGCTGACCGGCACTGGCGTGAACGAGGCACTGTGGGACGTGACCGCGGCGCTGGGCGGCGAGGCGCTGGTGCTCGCGGGGTTGGCCAAGGACGCGGTCGAGGGCACGGCACGGATCGACGAGGTGCTCAGCAACGGGCGCGCGGTCGAGGTGTTCGGCAAGATGATCGCAGCTTTGGGCGGCCCGAGCGATTTCGTCGAACGCTTCCCCGACCGTCTGCCGTCGGCCCCGGTGATCCGGGCGGTGGAGGCCCCGCGTGCGGGCTTCGTCAGCCGCATCGACACCCGCGCGGTGGGCGAGGCGGTGGTGCATCTGGGCGGCGGGCGTCTGGTCGGCACCGACAAGATCAACCCCTCGGTCGGTCTGTGGGAGATCGTGGCGCTGGGCGAGGACATGGCGGCCGGCGAGCCGCTGGTGACGATCCATGCGGCGAATGACCGCGATGCCGATGCCGCCGAAGCCGCCCTTCTGGCCGCGATCGAGCTGAGCGACGAGGCCCCCGAAGAGCCACCGCTGATCCACGAGCGGATCGGCCCGGAGGATGTGCAATGAGCCGTGCCTTTCTCATCGTGATGGACAGCGTCGGGATCGGCGGTGCGCCCGATGCGGATCGCTTCTTCAACGACGGCGCGCCGGATACGGGCGCGAATACCGTGGGTCATATCGCGCAGGCCTGTGCGGATGGGCGCGCTGAGGAAGGCCGTTCCGGTCCGCTGAATATGCCGACGCTGGCCGGTCTGGGTCTGGGCGCGGGCGTGAAGCTCGCCTCGGGCGAGGAGGCGCCGGGGCTGATGGTCGAACCTGTCGGGCTCTGGGGCGCGGCCACCGAGATCTCTCCCGGCAAGGACACGCCCTCGGGGCACTGGGAGCTGGCCGGTGTGCCGGTGCCGTGGGAATGGCATTATTTCCCCGATCAGAAGAACAGCTTCCCGCCCGATCTGGTCGCCAAAGCCTGCGAAATCGCGGGCACGGACGGCATTCTGGGCAATTGCCACGCCTCGGGCACCAATATCATCGAAGACTTGGGCGACGAGCATATCCGCACCGGCTGGCCGATCTGCTACACCTCCGCCGATAGCGTGTTCCAGATCGCAGCCCATGAGGAGCATTTCGGCCTCGACCGCCTCTTGAGGCTCTGCGAGGGACTCGCGCCGACGCTGCATGCGATGAAGGTGGGGCGCGTGATCGCGCGGCCGTTCATCGGCGAGAACGGGCAGTTCACCCGCACACCGAACCGCCGCGACTATGCAATCCCGGCGCCGTCGCCGACGCTGCTGGACTGGGCTTATGATGCGGGCCGCGTGACCCATGCGATCGGCAAGATCGGGGATATTTTCTCGCATCGCGGCATCACCCATCTGCACAAGGGCAAGGGCGATGCCGATCTGGCCGATCACCTGATCCGGCTGGCAGATGAGGCCGAGGAGGGCTCGCTCACCTTCGCCAATTTCGTGGAATTCGACAGCCTCTACGGCCATCGCCGCGACATCTCGGGCTACGCCCGCGCGCTGGAATGGTTCGACACGGTGGCGGCGCAATTCCTCGACCGCCTGCAACCGGGCGATCTGGCGATCTTCACCGCCGATCACGGCAACGATCCAAGCTGGCGCGGCACCGATCACACCCGCGAACGCGTGCCGGTTCTGGGCGCGGGCCCCGGTATCGGGTCGCGCAGCGTGGGCAATGTGGGGTATGTCGACTTAGCGGCTTCGCTCGCCACGCATCTGAACATTCCGGCGCAAGGGCCGGGCAAAAGCTTTCTGTGAGGGACAACACAATGAGTGACCATCTGACCGTCGTCAAACACCCGCTGGTGCAGCACAAACTGACCCTGATGCGCGAGAAGGACACGTCGACCGCGTCCTTCCGGCGTCTGCTGCGCGAGATCAGCCTGCTGCTGGCCTATGAGATCACCGCGGAGCTGGAGCTCACCTCGAAGAATATCGAGACGCCGCTTCAGGAGATGGACGCGCCGATCCTCGCGGGCAAGAAACTCGCGCTGGTCTCGATCCTGCGGGCGGGCAACGGTCTGCTGGATGGCGTGCTCGAACTGATCCCGGCGGCGCGCGTGGGCTTCGTCGGCCTCTACCGCGACCCCGAGACGCTGAAGCCGGTCGAATACTATTGCAAGCTGCCGAGCGAGCTTGAGGATCGTCTGACCATCGTGGTTGATCCGATGCTGGCCACCGGCAACTCCTCGGTCGCGGCGATCGACCTGATCAAGGAAAAGGGCGCGAAGAACATTCGCTTCATGTGCCTGTTGGCGGCCCCCGAGGGTGTCGCGCGCATGAAAGAGGCGCATCCGGACGTGCCGATCGTGACTGCAGCCCTTGATGAGCGGCTCGACGATCACGCCTATATCGTGCCGGGTCTGGGCGATGCGGGCGACCGGATGTTCGGCACGAAGTAAGGCCAACACCCTTTACTCAAAGGCAAACCCGTCTATCCTCCCCTTGGAAACATCAGGGGGTGGATATGCGACTGAAAGCAGGAGCGGCGGCCGGTCTGGGCGCGATTCTCACGCTGGGGCTGGGAGGCTTCGCATCGGAGTCGCAGGCGCAGCAATATGTGCCCGCCGAAATGCCCCCGGCGAGCTATACCGATCCGCAATATGTCGACAGTCAGGGCTGCGTGTTCGTGCGCGCGGATTATGGCGGGGCCGTGCGCTGGGTGCCGCAGATGAATAGCGACCGCGGTATCGTCTGCGGCCATACGCCCAGCTTGGCGGCTACCGTGCCGGTTGCGTCGGTAACCGTGGCTCCGAGCCCTGCGGCCCGCGCCACGGCCGCGATGCGCACGCCCTATTCGCCGACCCCGACCTCTCCGCCTGTGCCGCGCGATCCGTCGCGCGTGTCTCGCAGCGTGAGCGTCGGTGGGCTCGCCCCGGTGGTGACTCGCGCGCCCAAGCCGCAGAACGGCTGGACGAATGCCTTCGACGATGGGCGGCTCAACCCCTATCGCGGCCCGCGCACCGTCCACGGCAACGCACAGATGCGCGCGCGCTGGACCGAAGAGACGCCGATGCAGCTTCGCCCCACCGCGACGCCGGATCAGGTCTATGTCGAGGGCTCTTATCCGCCGGTGCCGAAGCCTCGCATCGTGGTGGTGCCGACCGTCACCATGTCGAGCAAATCGGTCGCGCCGGTCGGTTCGAACGGCAAGCAATATGTGCAGGTCGGCAGCTTCGGCAATGTCGCGAATGTCGTCGCTGCAACGAAGCGTCTGCAGGCGCTGGGACTGCCGGTCGCGACCTCCAAGACGCAGGAGCTGACGGTGGTCTATGCCGGACCGTTCTACGATACCGCGAAGCTGAATTCGGCGCTTGCCTCGGCGCGTCGGGCGGGCTTCCCGGATGCGCTCGTGCGCTGAGGAGGCGTGAAGGCGTAAGACGGATCAAGCGGCCCCTCGGGGCCGTTTTTCATTGCGCCGAGCAGATGTCCTGCAGCGCCACCCATTGCGCATCTTCCAGAACCGGCTTCGGCGCAGGCTGGCCCTTGAACGGGTCGGCCTCGATCAGGCCCAGCACCGACTCTCCGGTCGGGTCGAGCGCGTAGGCATAGGGCGTCGCGCTGACCCCGGCATCGCGGAAGGCGCGCAGCAGCGTGTCGCCATCGGCCCGCGCCGGGGGATGCTGCAGCAGGTCCTGTGCATATTCGGCCAGCCCGCTCTCGGGAAGATCGCCTGTCGTCAGCAGCCGCAGCGCTGCCGCGGGGCCGAGGCGGTCGAGCATCCGATGCAACGGGCGCCCTCCGGCGGCGCTGTTCTGCGCGGCGATGATGTAGCCCGCGACGACCTCGGGCGTGTCAGGCCCGTCGATCGTGTCGCGTCCGACCACGGTCATCCCGCCCGGCAGCAGCCGCGCCCCTTCGAGCGCCTGCGGCAGGACCGCGATGACCGATTGTCCGGGCAGCCGCTCCGCCAGCGCGGAGAGGGCGCGATCACCGCCGGGGCTGTGACAGGCCGAGCCGGTCATTTTCACCATCTCGGAGAGCAGCTTGCGGCCGATCTCGACGCGTTTCGCCTGCGGCGCGACGCGCGCGGCGTGATCGACCAGCGCCGAGGGCAACCAGAACAGCGCCACGGCGCCGACTGCCAGCAGCACCGCCCCGATGAGCACACCGCGCAGCCGCCCCGGATGCGGGCGCTTTGCAGCGATGATCGCATGGACCTTTTCGATCGCGGCGATCATCGTCTCATCTTCGATCTCGAGCTCTTCGCCCGGCTCCTCGGAAGGGGCGAAGATTGCGGGGCGTTTGCCGGGATTGCGACGGTACATCGCGGGCAGCGACCAATGCGCGAGCGCCGTGCCGGAGCGCGCCTCCGACAGCACAAGCGTCGCGTCGCCCAGCGAGAGGATCACCTCGCGGCGCTGCGCGTCCGCATCGGGACGCCATATACCGATCGCCTCGAGGCGTTCATATTCGGAGAGGGCGGTCATGCGGGCCCGTTTCTGCTCTTGTTTGTCAAGAGGATAGCCGATCCTGCCGGGGGGTCAATCAAACAGCCCTGCCTGTAACGTAAACCGCCCCGCGCGGAAAGCCGAGCGGGGCGAGATGGGTCGCAATTCAAATCGAAGCGCGCGGAAAGCGAAGGGCCGCCGCGCGGTCGTCCGTCAGGGCCGCAGATAGGCGTAGCCATCGCGTTGCAGGTCGACGAGATAGGCCGCGCCGGAGGGGACGATTTCCGCCTCTTCGACCATAGGAGGCTCCTTCCCGAGCTTCTTGGTCATCCCGGCGAGCGTATTGGCGCAGGCGCGGAAATGGATCGGTTCGCCCAGCATCGCCATTTCCTCGATGCGGGCTTTCACCGGCGAGGTGTCGGCGCGCAGCATGTTCAGACCGGGCCCGTAGGTGACCATTTCGATCTGGACCTCTTCGCCTTTGTCTTTGTAATATTTGATCATGTTGAGCGCGTTGTTCAGCGCCATGTTCATCACTTGCGGATCGGCGCTGTTGACCTGAATGGCGATTTTTTCATTCGCCATAGCGGGCAATGCCCAAACCATCGCCGCGAGCGCAAGCCCGAGGCGGAGTCCTCCCTTTACCATCGTGATCTCCCTTTCACTTCATGGACGGCCAGCGTCAACGTGCCGCACCTGAAAAGCAAGTGGTTGCACGGACTGCTCCCGAAATTTCACGGCCTCGTGATGCGAGGGGGCGTTTCTTGGCTGAAGAAAAGACGCCCGTGATGCGTGCGCAGGGGCAATTGACCGCGCGGGGGCGAGTGTCTATCTGCTGCCTTGCGCGGATGGCTGGATGGCCGCGAGTTCCCGTAGCCCCGTGAATGCGGGTAGCCGGGGGCCCGAGGAAAGTCCGGACTCCATGAAGCAACGGTGCCGGGTAACGCCCGGGCGGGGAAACCCGACGGAAAGCGCCACAGAAAACAAACCGCCTCGGTTTCGGCCGGGGTCAGGGTGAAACGGTGGGGTAAGAGCCCACCGCGGGACTGGTAACAGGACCGGCACGGCAAGCCCCACCGGGAGCAACGCCGAATAGGGATCGCGTGCTGCGCCGCTTGCGGTGACGGCAGGGGAGCTTCGCCCCGAGCGATCCGGGTTGGCAGCTAGACCCTGTGAGCAATCGCAGGGCGAGAGGAATGGTCATCCATGGGGGTGCAAGCCCCCGGGACAAAATCCGGCTTACAGGCCATCCGCGCAAATTCTTCTTTCGCTTCAAGATCGAGGGCAAGGAACAAGCCCCCGCCCGCACGGGTTCCCGCCACTGCGGCACAGTGAGCGCGCATTGAAGCACAGGCCTCTCCATGATCGTGACTTGCGTTTCGCATCGAATTGGCCACGCTCGACGCAAAGGCGCGAACAGCCAAGACCAACTAGGGGAGAGAGATTGCCATGGGCTATACGATCGACAAGGTGATGACCGGGGCATTCGACGAGGTCGAGGCGAAAGTGCGTGAGGCGCTGGCCGAGGCGGGCTTCGGCGTGCTGACCGAGATCAACTTGTCCGCCACGATGAAGGCCAAGCTCGACAAGGACATGCCGCGCTACAAGATCCTCGGCGCCTGCAACCCCAAGCTTGCCTATGAGGCGATCGGCGTTGCGCCGCGGATCGGGGCGATGCTGCCGTGCAACGTAGTGCTGCGCGAGGTGGAGGACGGGATCGAGGTTAGCGCCGTCGACCCCGTGGCCTCGATGCTCGCGGTCGAGAATGACGACCTCATCGAAGTCGCGAGCCAGGTACGCCAGATGCTCGCCGACGTGGTTGCCAAGCTGTAAATCGCGTGAGTTTTTTCTAGCCAAGCGCGTCCCTGCGCGCGAAGCTGTCGCAACAGGAAACCGCATTTCGGGGGAATGATATGAGCTTCGTGAAGACATTGGCTACGCTCGCGGTGGGCTTCGCCGCCGCCAAGGGCGTGGAGCGTTTCAACAAGATGGGCGGTCTCGACGGCATGAAGGACGCGCTCGGCAAAGCGGGCGAGCCCGGCGGTATGGGCGACCAGATGGGCGAGTGGGCCGAGAAGATGGGCATGCCCGGCGGCAAGGAGACCGTGCGCGGTCTCTTCGGCCAGTTCGGCTCTCAGGCAGCCTCCGCGACGGCGGCGACCGAGGCGGGGCTTGGCGCGCTGATCGGGGCCATGACCGGCGCTGCGAAAACGGGCGCAGGCAATATCTCGGAGATGCTCGGCGCCGTGACCTCTGGCACGCCGGTCAACGCGATGATGGAAGATCAGGCCAAGCTGATGATCCGCGCGATGATTCAGGCCGCGAAAGCCGATGGCGAGATCGACGAGACCGAGCGCCAGACCATCCTCGATCACCTGTCCGACGCCTCCGACGAAGAGATCGCCTTCGTGAAATCCGAACTCGACGGCCCGATCGACATCACCGCTCTGGCCAACGCCACCTCGGACCACATGAAGTCGCAGGTCTATTCGTCTGCGCTTCTGCCGATCACCGTCGATACCGAGGCGGAGAAGCAATATCTGGCGAATCTCGCCGCGGCGCTGGGCCTCGAGACGGAGAAAGTCGCCCAGATTCACGAGACGATGGGCAAGCCGCTGATCTGAGCGGAAAAGGGCGTCACCGCTTTATGAGCCGTGGGTGAAGAATTTTCAGCCTGCGGCCCGGTTTGCCGGTTGACTCCGCATCGCGCATCGCTAAAAGGCGGGCTTCAAGGATTCCGCGGGTGCGTAGTTTTTTCGATGCCCGGAGCTAGGAGATAAACAATGGCGAAGCCGACGACGATCAAGATCCGTCTGAACTCGACGGCGGGCACCGGGCACTTCTATGTGACCAAGAAGAACGCCCGCACCATGACCGAAAAAATGACCGTGAACAAATACGATCCGGTCGTGCGCAAGCACGTCGAATACAAGGAAGGCAAGATCAAGTAAGATCGCCTGACCTTGACGGTTAGAAGGCCGTGCCTCCGGGCACGGCCTTTTTCTTTTGGATTGGAAACTCGCTGCCCGGATCAGCCGCGAAGCGGCCCGGGCCGCGCCCGACCTCCCCCGGGGAGGGCGCATTGGCGATGTCGTTGCGGGTATCGCTGTCCTACGGGCTTGCGGGATAAAGCGCCCAGCCACCGAGCGCTGCAAAGCGCCCACCCGAGGTCGGGCGCGGCCCTCTGGAGGCATAAGACGGAGTTAGCGGGTTTACCCGGGCGAATTGCCTACGCAATCCGCGTTCGCCGCTTCGGTGGCTCCACTGGAGCCCCCGATCTGCGCCTTCAGCAATCGCGCCCCGGCGCCTCCACGGTCGGCGCGTTCGCCGCTGAGGGCTTCCACTGGAAGCCCTCCGAGGCGCGGCTCACCCCACCAGCCACAGCGACAGGTAAAGCGCGGCGAGGCCGCTGAGAATCGCCCACAGCGTGTTGCGCGTGGCGATGCCGACGCCCAGCGTCGCGAAGGCGGCGATCATCCGTGCAGGGTCGGTCTCACCGCCCGTGGCCGCAGGCCACAGCACCAGCGGCGCCACCAGCCCTGGGAGAACCGCGACCGGCGTATAGCGCAGGTAGCGCAGCGCCCATTCCGGCAGTTGCCTGTCGCCGAGGAAGCCCATGAAAGAGAAGCGAAGGAAGAACGTGCCGATCCCCAGCGCGATGATGATTCCCCAGATCAGGGCGTCTGAATACCCGTTCATTCCCGCACCGCCTTTCTACGCGCGACCCAAAGCTCGACCTGCGCACCCGTCACCATCGCGGCGACCGCGGCGATCATCAGCCCCACGCCGGAGGGCAGGAAGCTCAGCGCCAGCGCGCCGACGACCGAGACCGCCGCCGCCGCGACATGGGCGAGCGTGCGCAGCGCCGGCCCGATCATCGCGAGGAAGGTGATCGGCACCGCGAAATCGAGCGCGAATTCCGGCGGGATTTTCGCGCCCACCAGCGCGCCGAGCAGCGTCGCCACATACCAGTTCGGGCAGATCGGGCTGCAGACGCCTGCGTAATAGGCCAGCTTCTCGGCGCGGCTCATCTCCGGCTCGGCCTCGTATTCATTGGCCGCCATCGCATAGGACTGATCGACCATGAAATAGGCCACCAGCGCCTTCTGCCATGTCTTCGCCTTGCCGAAATGCGGCGTCAGCGCCGCCGAATACATGGCCATGCGCAGGTTGACCGCAAGCGAGGCCGCGAGGATCAGCAGGACCGGCGCGTGATCGCCCATCAGCTGCAGCGCTGTGAATTGCGCAGCGCCCGCGATGACCATCACCGAGAAGCCCATGACCTGCGCCAGATCGAGCCCCGCACTGGTCGCCGCCACCCCGAACAACAGCCCGAAGGGCATGATTACCAGAAGGAACGGCAGGCCATGCCGAAATCCGCGCCAATAGGCGGCTCGGATCGCGCCTTTCGGGGTCGTCCCGTTCGCGGTCATGTCCGACATGATGCTTGTCTCCCGTTCTCAGTTGCGGGACAGATAGGGAAGGATGCGGGCAAAGGCAAAGCGCGCGATTGTATTGGAGGCAATCATCTTGACCGCTGGCGAAGATGTCGGGCCGCGTGTGGTCGCGGTGATCCTTGCGGGCGGGCAGGGGCGGCGCATGGGCGGCGTCGACAAGGCGACGGTGATGCTCGCCGGACGTCCGCTGTTTGCCCATGTCGCGGCGCGGATCGGCCCGCAGGTGGCCAGGCTCGCGATCTCGGCCAATGGCGCCGCGCTGCGATTCGCCCCGATCCCTGTGCTGCCCGATCCGCCCCAGCGGCGCGGCGAGGGGCCTCTGGCGGGGCTCCTGAGCGCGCTCGACTGGGCGGCGGAGCAGGGCGCGGAGCGGCTGCTATGCGTGCCTGTCGATACGCCCTTCCTGCCCCATGATCTGGTCGCGCGGCTAAGCGGCGCTGGCGCTGCGGCCTATGCTGCTTCGGGTGGCCGTGACCATCCGAGCGTGGCGCTATGCCCGGTCGACGACCGCGCGCGCATCGCAGAGCTGTTCGCCTCGGGCGAGCGGCGCTTGCGCGCGGCTTTCCCGGACGCGGCGCCGGTGGAATTCGAGGGCAGCCCCGACCCGTTCACCAATCTCAACACGCCGGAAGATCTCGCAGCGGCGGCCGCGCATCTGGCGGAGGCGACACGGTGACCCAGGTGTCGATCCGGCACGGGCTCGCGCGCGAGCATCGCACGGCGGCGGCAGGGCTCTACTGGCAGGCGTTCGGCGGCAAGCTCGGGCGGGTGATGGGGCCAGAGCCGCGCGCCCTGGGCTTCATCGCCGACGTGATCGACCCCAGTCACGCGCTCTCGGCGCTCGATGGCAACGGCGCGCTGGTCGGGGTGGTCGGGTTTCGCACACATCGCGGCTCCTTCGTCGGCGGCAGCTGGTCCGATCTACGCAACCATTACGGGCGCAGCGGCGGGCTCTGGCGCGGGGCCTGTCTGCATCTGCTGGCGCATGATCTGCCCGCGGGCGGGATGATGGTCGACGGGATCGCGGTGCGGCCCGAGCTGCGCGGGGCGGGCATCGGGCGCGCGCTGATCGAGGCGCTGTCCCATGAGGCGCGCAGGCGCGGCTATGCGGCGCTCTGCCTCGACGTGATCGACGAGAACCTGCGCGCCCGCGCCCTGTACCAGCGGCTGGGCTTCGAGGTCACGGGGCGGCGCACATCGCGGCTGACGCGGCTGGTCTTCGACTTCCGGTCGGTGCAATTGATGCGCCGCGCGCTGTGATGGCTCTGCCTCCGCCGCGCCCGTTCGTATTGGCAAAAATATCCCGGGGGTGAGGGCGAAGCCCGAGGGGGCTGGCCCTCTCAGTCGAAACTGCCGGTGACGCGCCCCAGCAGCATGAAGGCGCGCGCGGTGCGGGTTTCTGCCATCTCTGCGATGTCCTGATCCGACGCGTTCTTCTCGAATTCCGCGAAGGTGCGGTCGAACTGGCGCAGGAAATGATGCGCCACGTCGCGGAAGATCGTGTCGCCGCGCATCCGCCCCGCGCTGAGCGCCAGCGACGAGCGGTCGCGGATGCCGCCCAGGCTGGTGATCTCGCGCCCGCGCTCGCCTTGGGCGAAGCGACGCCACAGCTCGGGCCGGGCGCGGTCGGGTTTGAGGTCGTCCATGTAGATGCCGTCCTGCGCGAGCAGGTTCAGCACATCCTGCGCCGAGCGCAGCAGCTTCGCCGTCGAACGGTCTTCGAGCGCACGGCGCAGCGCGCGGAAGCCTTCGGTGTCGTCGGGCGAATCCGGGAAGTTCAGGGCGCGGACGAAATCCGCGACCGAGAGCGGCGCGCGCAGCTCCTCAGCAGGGGTGCCGAGCGCCAGCATCGGTTCGCTGTCATCAGCCCGTGGCGGGGGCGGGGCCACCAGCGCCGCCTTGCGATCGGCCGAGGGCTGGCTCGCCTGCACGTCGCGGCGCGAGGCGAAGGTCGCGATGGTAGTCTCCGCCTGCCGGGCGACGGCGGCGATCTCGTCGAGCTTCTTCTCGACATTCTGATCGGTGCGCAGCGCCTGCTGATTGAGCCAGGCCGTGCGCATCGCCTCGATGGATTGCTTGAGAGCGGCGGTCTCGGCGCGCATCTCGCGGGTTGCGCGGGCCGTGACGGCCGCGACCCAGATCATCACGATCGGCACTGCCATCCCGACGACGAGGCTGACGGTGGCGAACAGCGATGCGGCGCGCGCGATCCCCGGGGCGAAGAACCAGAAGGCCACGACCATGAGGACCCACATGAGGCTAAGGCCCAGCGCGATCCATTCCGGCGCGCCGGGATATCGCGTCTTGAGGCGTGGACGACCGGCAGGCGGTTGTGGTCCGCCGGGCATGGCGAACCGGTCCTTGTCCTGCTCTGCGGGTCCTTCCATTCAGGCTCTCCGTCAGTGGCGCGCGGTGAAATGCTCACCGCGCAGGGGACGACCGAGTCAGGCGAAAACGATCTTGAGGATTTCGTAAGCCTTGTCGCCACCCGGGGTGCGAACCTCGACCGAGTCGCCTTCGTCCTTGCCGATCAGCGCACGCGCCAGCGGCGATTTCATGTTGAGCTTGCCCTTCTCCAGATCGGCCTCGGGCTCGCCGACGATCTGATAGGTCTTCTCTTCGTCGGTGTCCTCGTCGACGATGGTGACGGTCGCGCCGAATTTGACGGTGCCCGACATCTTCGACGGGTCGATCACCTCGGCCCGGCCCAGAAGCCCTTCGAGCTCCTTGATCCGGCCTTCGATAAAGCCCTGCTTCTCGCGTGCCGAATGGTATTCGGCATTCTCCGAGAGGTCGCCCAATTCCCGCGCTTCCGCGATCGCAGCAATGATCGCGGGCCGCTCTTCGGACTTGAGCTTTTTCAATTCTGTATTGAGCGCGTCGAAACCCGCGCGCGTCATCGGTTGTTTGTCCATGGAAGGCTCCCGAATTCGGAACTGTCCCCAATTCAGGGCATCTAAATCTGCTCTGACCCCCGGAAGTCAAGTGGACAGCGCGATTTTCGCGGCGATTTGCCGATCTTGCCGCTCTTGGGGAGTGGCTGCAATTTGGCGCAAGATTGTTGCGCGGCATCGCAGCGTAACAATTGCCTCGTTACGCGAGGTAGGCTAGGCAGGACGCCAGCTAGGACGACCAGCAAGGGGTTCGACAGACATGACCGACGTGACGCGCGAGTCGATGGAATATGATGTGGTGATCGTGGGCGCGGGGCCTGCAGGGCTTTCGGCGGCGATCCGTCTCAAGCAGATCGACCCGGAGCTCGAAGTCGTCGTGCTCGAGAAGGGCTCGGAAGTGGGCGCGCATATCCTGTCGGGCGCGGTGCTCGACACCAGCGGTCTGGATCAGCTGATCCCCGACTGGAAGGACAAGGGTGCGCCGATCACCGTGCCGGTCAAGAAGGACAATTTCTACATGCTGGGCGAGGCCGGGGCGATGCGCATCCCGAACTGGCCGATGCCGCCCTTGATGTCGAACCACGGCAAATACATCGTCTCGATGGGCAATGTCTGTCGCTGGATGGCCGAGCAGGCCGAAGGTCTGGGCGTCGAGATTTTCCCCGGCATGGCCGCCTCGGAAATCGTCTGGGACGGCGATCGCGTCGCCGGTGTCGTTGCGGGCGAATTCGGCAAGAACCCCGATGGCACCGAAGGCCCGGGCTACGAGCCGGGCATGGAGCTGCGCGGCAAATACGTGATGATCGCCGAAGGCGTGCGCGGCTCGCTCGCCAAGGTGATGATGGAGAAGCACAACCTCTCCGACGGTCACTGCCCGCAGAAATTCGGCCTCGGCATGAAGGAAATCTGGGAGATCGACCCGGAGAAGCACCGCGAAGGCACCGTGACCCACACGATGGGCTGGCCGCTGGGCGGTAACGCTGGCGGCGGGTCGTTCATCTACCACCTCGAGAACAATCAGGTCTATGTCGGATTCGTGGTGCACCTGAACTACGAGAACCCGCATCTCTATCCCTACATGGAATTTCAGCGCTTCAAGCATCACCCGATGGTCGCGGAGCTGCTCGAAGGCGGCAAGCGCGTGGCTTACGGCGCGCGGGCGATCTCGGAAGGCGGCTGGCAGTCGATCCCGAAACTGACCGTGCCGGGTGCGGTGCTGCTGGGCTGTTCGGCGGGGCTCGTGAACGTGCCGCGCATCAAGGGCAACCATAACGCGATGCTGTCGGGCATCGCGGCGGCGGAAGCTGCGGCAGAGGCGATCAAAGGTGGCCGTTCGGGCGATGAGCTGACCGAATACGAAGCCGATCTGCGTTCGGGTCCGATCGCAAGCGACCTCAAGAAGGTTCGCAACGTGAAGCCGATGTGGTCGAAATGGGGGATGGTCCCCTCGCTCGTCCTTGGTGGGCTCGACATGTGGACCAACGATGTCTTCGGCTTCTCGCTGTTCGGCACGCTCAAGCATGGCAAGTCGGATGCGAAAGCGACCGGCGAGGCGAAGAACTTCAAGCCGATCGACTACCCCAAACCCGATGGCAAGCTGAGCTTCGACCGCCTGACCAATGTCAGCTTCTCGAACACCAACCATGAAGAGAGCCAGCCCTGCCACCTGAAGCTGAAGGATCCGTCGATCCCGATCTCGGTGAACCTGCCGAAATATGACGAACCCGCGCAGCGCTACTGCCCGGCAGGCGTCTACGAGGTGGTCGGCGAGGGCGACGACGCGAAGTTCCAGATCAACTTCCAGAACTGCGTCCACTGCAAGACCTGCGACATCAAGGACCCGAGCCAGAATATCAACTGGACCACCCCGCAGGGCGGAGACGGACCGAACTACCCGAACATGTGATCGCGAAGGGGGCCTGAGGGCCCCTTTTTCTTCGTCCCCTCTCTTTGTGCCCATCACAACGCCGTGTCTGTGCAGGCGGCTTCCCGCGTGCGGTGGTACGGCTCATTGTAATGCCCGCATCGCGCCGTTACGCTCGATTTCAACCCGAATGAGAGGACCGTTTCGTGTCGAGTTTGAAGACCCCGCTGCGCCTTGCGCTCTTCGCCCTCTTGATGGGCTCCACCGCGCCGATGCCGCTGCTGGCTCAGGGCGCGCCGAAGGCCGGTAGCGCCGAAGATGCGGCGCAGGCTGCCGATGACGCCGAGGCCAAAGGCGATGCCGGCGACACTGCGAATGACCCGAGCCCCGCTGAGGCGGGGGCTTATCTCGCGGCGCGCATCGCGTCGCAGCAATTCGATTTCGCCGAGGCCGCGCATTACTACCGTCAGCTGATGACCAGCGGCGATACCAGCGGCGCGACCGCGGAAGCGACGCTCGTCTCCGAGATCGCGATTGCCGATTTCGACCGCGCCACGCCGCTTGCGCAGCAGATGGTGGAGGCCGGAACCGGCAGCCAGATCGCGGCGCTCACCGCGTTGGCGGCCGATGCGCATGACAAGAACTGGACCGGGGCGCTCGCGCTTCTCGACAGCGGCGCCGATCCCGGGCCGCTCGTGGGCGGTCTTACCAAGGCCTGGGCGCTGGCGGGCGACGGCAAGATGTCCGACGCCTCCGCGGCCTTCGACGAAGTCGGCAAGCAGCAGGGCCTCGCCGCCTTCGCGGGCTTCCACAAGGCGCTCGCGCTGGCGCTGGTCGGCGATTACGAAGGCGCCGATGCGATCCTGAGCGGCGAACACGGCGAGAAGATCACCTCGACCCGCCGCGGTGTGCTGGCCCATGTCGAAGTGCTCTCGCAGCTCGAGAAGAACAAAGAGGCGCTGAAACTGATCGAGGATCGCTTCGGAAAGGATCTCGATCCGCAGCTGAAGGACATTCGCACCAAGCTGGAGGCGGGCGACACGCTGCCTTTCGACGTCGTGCGTAACGCTTCCGACGGCGTGGCGGAGGTCTATTACTCGGTCGCGCAGGCGTTGATCGGGGATGCGCCCGACACGTTCACGCTGGTGCATTCGCGGCTGGCGAACCTGATCCGGCCCGACATGGATGATGCGACGCTGCTGACCGCATCGATGCTCGACCAGCAGGGCCAATACGATCTTGCCATCGAAGCCTATGCCGACATCAAACCCGACAGCCCGATCTATCACGCCGCCGAAATCGGGCGTGCGGAATCGATGGTGCGCGCGGGCCGCAACGATGCGGCGATCGAAGTGCTCGAGAACCTGTCGCGCAGCCGTCCCAAGCTCGTGGGCGTCTGGACCGCGCTCGGCGACACGCTGCGCCGCGAGAGCCGCTTTGCCGAGGCTGCGAAAGCCTATGACAAGGCGATCGACCTGCTTGGCCAGCCCGAGCCGAAGGACTGGTTCGTCTGGTATTCGCGCGCCATCGCGCAGGAACGCTCGGGCAATTGGGACGAGGCCGAGAAGGGCTTCCGCGAGGCGCTGCGTCTCTCGCCCGATCAGCCCTCGGTGCTGAACTATCTGGGCTATTCCTACGTGGACAAGGGCGAGAATCTCGACGAGGCGCTCGACATGATCCGCAAGGCCGCCGCCGAGCGTCCCGATGCGGGCTTCATCATCGACAGCCTCGGCTGGGCGCTGTTCAAGCTTGGCCATTATCAGGAGGCGGCCGAGAAGATGGAGCGCGCCGTGGAGCTCGAGCCGCGCGATCCGCTGCTCAACGACCACCTCGGCGATGTGCTCTGGGCCGTGGGGCGTCAGCGCGAGGCGAAGTTCCAGTGGCGCCGCGCGTTGTCCTTCGCGACCGACGATGCGGAGACCACCGAGGAGCTCGATCCCGACGCGATCCGCCGCAAGATCGAGGTGGGTCTGGACCAGCTGCGCAAAGAGCAGGGTCTGCCGCCGCTCGAGGACAAGGGCCCGAGCAAGGACACTGCTCAGGCTGCCCCCGAAACTCCCGCGAGCGATGCGAATAATTGACGCCTTCGCGCCGGCGAAGATCAACCTGACGCTCCATGTCATCGGCCAGCGGGCCGATGGCTATCACCTGCTCGACAGTCTCGTGGCTTTCGGGCCGATGGGCGACCGGCTGGTGCTGCGCGAGAGCGACGCGCTGTCGCTCAGCGTGGCAGGCCCCGAGGCGGCGGGCGTGCCCGCCGATCCGTCGAACCTCGTGCTGAAAGCCGCGGCCCTCCTGTCGCGCCCGGCGGGGCAGGGGGCCGAGATCCATCTCGACAAACATCTGCCGCCCGCCTCGGGCATTGGCGGAGGATCGTCAGATGCGGCGGCAGCGCTGCGCGCGCTGGCTGCGCTTTGGGACCAGCCGCTTCCGGCAGAGACCGCGCAACTTGGGGCAGACGTGCCGATGTGCCTGATGCCGCAGCCCCAGCGCGTGCGGGGCATCGGCGAGACGCTCGACCCCGTGGCCCTGCCGCCGCTGCCCGCGCTTCTGGTTAATCCGCGCGTGGAAGTGCCGACGCCTGCGATCTTCGAAGGGCTCGATTCGAAGGACAATCCCCCGATGCCGGAAGCGCTTCCGAGTTTCACTGGCGCGCCCGATTGCATCGACTGGCTCGCGACCCAGCGCAACGACCTGCAAGCCCCAGCCATCGCGTCCGCCCCGGTGATCGGGGAGGTTCTGGACGGGCTCATGATGCTGCCCGGCTGCCGCCTCGCGCGGATGTCGGGCTCGGGCGCCACCTGTTTCGCGCTTTTCGAGACGCTGGACGGGGCGCAGGCTGCCGAGGCGATGCTGGCCCAACGTCGCCCCGACTGGTGGCGCGCCTCCGGCATGCTCGGCGATCAGACGCAAAAGGCGCAGCCCCAAAACCGCGCCTTTTCCTCTTGACCTAAATATCCCCGGGGGAGCCCGCAGGGCGGGGGGCGGAGCCCCCTCAGCGCAGCCGCGCCACCACGTAATCCGCCAGATCGTCCAGCATTTGCCGCAGCTCGCTCTCGGGCAGCACCTTGAGCCGCTCGCGCCCGCGATCGGCCCATTCAAGGGCAGCGGCGCGCGTCTCTTCCAGCGCGCCGGTCGCGTGCAGCAGCTCCATCGCATGCTCCAGATCGCCGTCGCGCTGGTCGCCCTTGTCGATGGTGCGGGTCCAGAAGGCGCGGGCGTCCGCGTCGGCTTTCGCCAGCGCCTTGATTAGCGGCAGGGTCAGTTTGCGCTCGCGGAAATCGTCGCCCACATTCTTGCCCATGGTCTCGGCATCGCTGAGATAGTCCAGCAGATCGTCAACCACCTGGAACGCGATCCCGAGGCTCTCGCCGTAATCATGCAGCGCCGCGATCTGATCCTCCGGAGCGCCGGCCAGAACTGCGCCCGCCTCGGTCGCCGCCGAGAACAGCGCCGCCGTCTTGCCGCGCACCACTTTGTAATAGGTGTCCTCGGTCGTGTTCAGGTCTTCCGCCGCCGAAAGTTGCAGCACTTCGCCTTCGGTGATGACGGCGGAGGCGTTCGACAGGATCGACAGAACCCGCAGGTTGTCGGTGTCGGTCATCAGCTGGAACGACCGCGCGAAGAGGTAATCGCCAACGAGCACGCTCGACTTGTTGTCCCAGAGCAGGTTCGCGGTCGGGCGGCCCCGGCGCTGCTTGCTCTCGTCGACCACATCGTCATGCAGCAGCGTCGCGGTATGGATGAACTCGACCGCCGCCGCGAGGTTGTGATGCAGGCTGCCCTCGTAGCCGCACAGCCGCGCCGCCGCGACGGTCAGCATCGGCCGCAGCCGCTTGCCGCCCGCGCCGACCAGATGGGCGGTCACTTCGGGGATACGCGGCGCGTTTTCCGAGGCCATGCGCTCGGCGATCAGCGCATCCACCGCCGCCATGTCGCTTGCCAAGGCTTCCGCGAGACGGTCGTGCGGTTTCGCCGTGTTGTCGGGCTTATCGTCGAGGCTCATGTTCATCCCTTCGATCTGCCTCATCTCGACAGCCCTCGCAAGGGGCCGTAAGTGAGGGATATGAAAGAGCTACTGCGCAGCACGGACCCGGTGAAACTGGCCATGGCGACCGCCCTTCTCGAGGGCGAGGGTATAAGCACGTTTCAACTCGACGTCCATACGAGCGTGCTGGAAGGCTCGCTCGGAATCCTTCCGCGCCGCCTGATGGTGCGCGACAGCGACATGTTCATGGCGCAGGCGGTTCTGCGCGATAACGAGATCAAATCGGATTGAGGCTTATGGACCGGTTCGGGCCCGAGGATCTGACAGTCGATGGCTTTCTCGGCGGGCGGTTGCGCATCGCCCAGCCGCGCGCGGGCTACCGCGCGGCGATGGACCCGGTCCTGCTCGCGGCGGCCTGTCCGGCGCAGGCGGGCCAGTCGGTTCTAGAACTCGGCTGCGGGGCAGGGGTGGCGAGCCTGTGTCTTGGCTGGCGGGTGTCGGGGCTTGAGCAAAGCGGGCTGGAACTGCAGTCCGCCTATGCCGATCTCGCGCGGCGCAACGCGACGGAGAACGGGATCGTGCTCGAGGTGATCGAGGGTGATCTGGCGCAGATGCCCGCCGATCTGCGGGCGCGCAGCTTCGATCACGTCATCGCCAACCCGCCCTATTTCGGGCCCGAGGATGGCACGCCGGCCGCCGATCCCGGCCGCGAGCGCGCGCAACGCGAGGCGACGCCGATCAGCGCATGGCTCGACGCGGGACTGCGGCGGCTCAAGCCCGAGGGGCGGATCACGCTGATCCAGCAGGCCGACCGTCTGGCGGATCTGTTGGCGGGGTTGCATGGGCGGACCGGTGCGATCACCGTTCTGCCGATTGCGCCCCGAGTCGGCCGCGCAGCGCGCCGGGTGATCGTCACAGCACGCAAAGGTGCGCGGACCCCGCTGCAGCTTCTTGCGCCGCTGATCCTGCACTCGGCGCCGATGCACTCACGCGATGCAGAGGATTTGACGGAAATTGCGCGCGAAATCCTGCGCGAAGGTCAAAAATTGCCGATTCCGCGTTAACGCTTTCGCAAGATTTCGCGAAAATGCTGGGGATAACCCGTCGCTATACGACATTTCCGTGACACGACTCAAAACCTGTGCTGCAATCGACGGGCTGACAACTGGAGAGGAGACTGCCATGTCGCTTGGTTCGCATATCACCGAACTTCGCAAAAAACATGAGGCTCTGTCGATGGAGGTCGAGCGCGCTTCGCGCAGACCCGGCATCGACGATCTCGAAATCGCTCAGATGAAAAGGCAAAAACTTAGGCTGAAAGAGGAAATCCGCCGCCTCGAAACGGCCTGAGGGCCCTCCCACGAGTTTAATCGGGCCGTCCTTCGGGGCGGCCCGTGTCGTTTGAAGGGGCCTGTTAGCGCGCGGCGACTCAGGCCGAGCCCTTCCGCGGTATTTCCTGCCCGGTCATATCCGGCGGCGGGGGCGCGGCGCGCCGACGCCGACCGCCCAGCGCCGCCAGCCCGGCGCCCCCGGCGATCATCGCTGCCGCAATCAGCAGGGTCGGGCGGGCGCTCGCGATCCCGACGGCGACCAGCACCAGCGTCGAGACCAGAGGGGCCGCGTAGGAGGCCGTGCCCAGCAGCTGAATATCGCCCCGCTTCACGCCAAGATCCCACGTGTAGAAGGCGAGCCCGACCGGCCCCAACCCCAAGCCGATCACCGAGGCCCAGCCGATCGCGTCCGCAGGCCAGATCGTCGGCTCCAGCGCAAGATGGGCGACGGCCGACAGGGCCGCGCTCGCGAGGCAATAGACCGCGACCGCCGCCGTCGGCACCGCGCCGAAGCGCCGTGACAGCAACGAATAGCTTGACCATGTCAGCGCGCAGATCAGCGCCAGCCCATAGCCGGGCAGCGCCGCCCGATCGGCGGAAATCCCGCCCCCGAGGATCAGCGCCGCGCCCCCGAAAGCAAGCACCGCCCCCGCGACATGCCAAAGCGTCAGCCGCTCGCCGGGCAACAACCCCGAAAACAGCACGATCAGCAGGGGCCAGAGATAGGCGATCAGCCCGGCCTCGGCCGGGGGCGCGAGGCGCAGCGCCGAGAAATAAAGGAAGTGATAGCCGAACAGCCCCGCGGTCCCGGCGAGATAGACCTTCCACGACACGTGCCGCAGCTGCCCCAGCGCACCGGTCGCCACCAGCCAGATCACGCCCACCGCGCCGCCCAAAGCGAAACACAGCGCGTTCAGCATCAGGGGCGGCACCGGGGCCGATCCCACGGTGAACAGCGCCAGCAGCGCCCACAGCAATACCGCCGTGAATCCGATCGAAGTGGCCTTGCCGCGTGTCATGCTGTCCCCGCCAAAACAAAGAGGCCCGCAAAATGCGGGCCTCCGTCGAGAATGCCAAGAGGCGAAATCAGATGAAATACTGGCCGCCATTCGCGGTGATCGTCGAGCCGGTGATGAAGCCCGCATCGTCGGAGGCGAGGAACACCACGCAGCGCGCGATTTCTTCGGGCTCGCCCAGACGACCGACCGGGATCTGGCCGATGATCGACTCGCGCACCTTCTCCGGCACCGCCATGACCATCTCGGTCGCGATATAGCCGGGGCAGATCGCGTTCACCGTGATGCCCGCGCGGGCGCCTTCCTGCGCCAGCACCTTGGTGAAGCCCAGATCGCCCGCCTTCGCCGCCGAGTAATTCGCCTGAGCGAACTGACCCTTCTGGCCGTTGATCGAGGAGATGTTCACGACCCGGCCGAACTTGCGCTCGCGCATCTTCGTCCAGAGCGGATGGGTCATGTTGAAGATGCCGCTGAGATTGGTGTCGATCACCTGGGTCCACTGCTCGCGGGTCATCTTGTGGAAGGGCGCGTCGCGGGTAATGCCCGCGTTGTTCACCAGAACGTCGATCGGGCCGACCTCGGATTCGATCTGCTCGATCCCCGCCGCGCAGGCGTCGTAATCGGCGACCGACCATTTGTAGGTCTTGATCCCAGTCTCCTCGGTGAACTTGGCCGCAGCCTCCTCATTGCCGGCATAGTTCGCGACGACCGTGTAGCCCGCCGCCTGTAGCGCCTTCGAGATCGCCGCGCCAATGCCGCGCGATCCGCCGGTGACCAATGCAACTCTCGCCATGATTCCTCCTCCAAATGGAATGCCCTTGAAATGCTGTTACCGAAAATGACAAGAGCGCGCAACAAAGTTGCGCGCTCTTTTTGCAGATGCAGCATTTTTTTGCCGTTAGAGGCCTTCAATGCACATTGCGACGCCCATACCGCCACCGATGCAGAGCGTGGCGAGGCCTTTTTTCGCGCCCTGACGCTTCATCTCGAAGAGCAGGGTGTTGAGGATTCGCGCGCCGCTGGCGCCGATCGGGTGGCCGATGGCGATGGCGCCGCCATTGACGTTCACCTTGCTGACGTCCCAACCCATGTCCTTGTTCACCGCGCAGGCCTGCGCTGCGAAGGCTTCGTTGGCTTCGATCAGGTCGAGATCGGAGGCTTTCCAGCCCGCCTTCTCAAGCGCCTTGCGCGAGGACGGGATCGGGCCGCAGCCCATGATCGACGGGTCGAGCCCGGCGGTCGCATAGGAGGCGATGCGAGCCAGCGGCGTGAGCCCGCGCTTCTCGGCCTCTTCCTCCGACATCAGCAGCACCGCGGCCGCACCGTCATTGATGCCGCTCGCGTTGCCCGCGGTCACCGAGCCGTCCTTGGCGAAGGCCGGGCGCAGCTTCTGCATGTTCTCGATCGTCGCGCCGTGGCGGATATATTCGTCCTGATCCACGACCGTGTCGCCCTTGCGCGTCTTCACGGTGAAGGCGGCGATCTCGTCGGCAAACTTGCCGGCCTTCTGCGCGGCCTCGGCCTTGTTCTGCGAAGCCAGCGCGAATTCGTCCTGCATCTCGCGCGAAATCTGCCACTGGGTGGCGACATTCTCGGCGGTCTGGCCCATGTGATAGCCGTTGAACGCGTCCCACAGGCCGTCCTTGATCATCGAGTCGATCATCTTCATGTCGCCCATCTTCTGACCCGCGCGCAGATGCGCGACATGGGGGCTGAGCGACATGCTTTCCTGACCGCCCGCGACGACGATATCGGCATCGCCGCACATGATATGCTGGGCGCCGAGCGCGACCGTGCGCAGGCCCGAACCGCAGACTTGGTTGATCGACCAGGCAGCGCTTTCGATCGGCAGGCCCGCGTTGATATGGGCTTGGCGGGCGGGGTTCTGGCCTTGGCCCGCGGTCAGCACCTGACCGAGGATCGTCTCGGACACATCGGACTTCTCGATCCCGGCGCGGGCGACGACGGCCTCGATCACGGCGGCGCCGAGGTCATGTGCGGGCGTATTGGCAAACGCGCCCAAAAACGAGCCGACGGGCGTACGCGCGGCCGAGACGATGACGACATTGGTCATGGGATCCTCCTCATCACTTAAGCGGGCGCGACAGCGCGTCCGTTCTGCTGCTGCGCAGCATGGCGGAAGGGAGCGAGAGGTCAAGCTTAATCCCGTCGCTCTGGAAATTGTCAGCGCAAGTTTATTGCGCTCTGGCTGGGGTCATGCACGTCTCCGTCGCGGTTCGGAAGACTGGCTCCACGGGGGGTGGATCGTCGGCGCGCCGAAGTAATAGCCCTGCATGCAATCGACGCCGAGGCTTGCCACATATTCGGCATCCTCCAGCGACTCGACTGCTTCGGCGATTGTGAACATCTCGAAATGGCGCGCCACGTCGAGCAGCGATTTCGTCAGCGCCTGATTGTCCGGATCGTGCGAGATGCCGCGGATGAACTGCCCATCGACCTTGATGATGTCGAAGTAGAAATCTCGCAGATAGCGGAAAGACGTGTAACCCGCCCCGAAATCGTCGAGCGCGATACTGACGCCGCGCGCCTGCAAATCCTCCATGAAGACGCTGACCAGTTCGGGAATTTCCATCGCCGAGCTTTCGGTAATCTCCAGTATGAGACGCTCGCCGACGGTCTCATCGACCGCGAGGCCGCGATTGAGAACCTTGGTCCAGGGCGCATAGCCGATCGAGCGCGCCGACATATTGATCGCCAGGCGCAGATCCGGCTGCCCAAGAAGCGCTTTCAGACCCAGTTCGAGCGAGAGGCAATCGAGTTTCCGCCCGACCTCCGTACGTTCGATCGCGTTGATGAACTCCTTCGCGGGGATGATGCGCCCGCGATCGTCGAGAACCCGGATCAGGCCCTCGTAAAACGCAGGTCGGTCGGGGCGGCAGGTCTGGATCACTGGCTGATAGGCCAGCATGACGTCATGCCGGTCGATCGCCGCGCGCACCATGGCCAAGGCCTGTCGGCTTTGCTCGGCAGCCGCAAAGCTCAGCGGGCTATCTTCGTCACGATGCACCGGCATGGCCCTCGCGTCTCGATTCGTCATCTGCCCCTCCTTCGCCTTCGAGCCAAGCATCCGCGCAAGCGCCTAAGAAGGGGTAAAGACCGGGAAATAGGCCGGACTCGTGGTTAACTGGAAATTCGCATCCGGCGTTAAGTCGATGGTAACCGGCAGGTGCCTAGGGTGGAGCTTGATGGAACAGAATGGGCGATGACGAAAATGGGGCAGCCGGCACTGCGCGGCACCAACGAGGTGCCTTTCGCGCTGGAAGAATTGTTCTACTCTCGCACCGATACGCGTGGGGTGATCCAATCGGGCAACGAGATTTTTCGGCGCACCGCGGGTTTTGAATGGCCCGAGATGATCGGGGCGCCGCATAAGATCGTGCGTCATCCCGATACGCCGCGCGCGGTGTTCAGGGTGCTTTGGGATGCGCTGAAAAAAGGCTATCCCATGGGCGCCTATGTGAAGAACAAGGCGAAAGGCGGCGGGTGGTATTGGGTCTTTGCGGTCGTCATGCCGATCGAGGGCGGCTACCTCTCGGTCCGGCTGAAACCGACGAGCGAGCTGTCCGATGAAATCCATACGCTTTACCGTGATCTCTCTGCGCGCGAACGGGCGGAGTCCCTCGACCCGGAGGAGAGCGCGACGCTGTTGCGTGATTTCGCGGAACGTGGCGGCTATTCGAGCTACACCGCCTTCATGGCCTATGCGCTGGCGCTTGAGCTTACCGAACGGGATCGCCGCCTCAATCGAAATGCCGATGAGAATACGCGGATGCTGGCCGAATTGAACACCGCGATGGGGCGCCTCACGAAGGAGCAATTCGGACTTCTACGCAGTTTCGAAGCGCTGCAATCCGTGCCGAACAACATGCGGATCGTCGCCTCGCGGCTCGAGCCGTCCGGGGGGCCGGTGTCTGCGATCTCGGAAAACTACAAAGCCTCGTCTGCTGTCATCTCGGAGCGGCTGCGCAAATTCGTTGCCGGTCGCGGCAATCTTTGTGGTCAGATGGCCTTTCAGGTCGCGCGCGCCGTGTTCCAACTGGGCTGCGCGCGTGTCCTCAACGAAATGAGTACCAATTTTATGGGCGAAGAGGCGCAGAATGATCAGCCCCGAGAGGAAGAACGCGCATTGCTGCAGTCGCTCGTCACCAAAGGCACCGCCGATGCGAATGCCGCGATGCGTCAAGCGGCCGAACTCGCCGACGATATGATGAACCAGAGCCGAGACATTCGTCGCCAGTTGCTCGGGCTCGACACGATCCGCGTCCTTGGGCGCGTCGAGTGTGGGCGCATGCGGGATGCGAATGGCGGGCTCGCGGCTACGATCGACCAGCTCGACAGTTTCCATGACGATATCAAAGGGCGTCTTGAGGCCATCCTGGCCCTGTCGGAAGAGATCGAGCATTGGTTGGGACGCTATCTGCGCGCGGGCAGAAGCGCGGCGTGAGGCTCGGCAGACCCGAGCGCAAAGGAAAACATTCGGCGTAGAACGTAGAACATGGCACGCGGGGGCAGAGGCGTAGCTGGCGGGTCAGATGCAGCCCAGACGCCGGGCTCTGCAGAATGTTTCGACACGCGGAAGGGGGTGCGCGGGATGCGATCGGCGATCGGGCGGCAAAGGAAAATACTGCCCGGCAGCAAGTGTCGCGCCGCCACACCACCCTGCCTTACTTCTCGTCGATCAGCGCCTCGATGACCTTCTTCGCTTCGGGCGAATCCCATTCCGCGCCGCCGATCATTCGGCCGACCTCGTGGCCGTTCTTGTCGACCAGCACCGAGACCGGAAGCCCAAGAACGCCCATCGCGCGGGCGGCGAAATTGGCGTCGTCGTGGAAGCGGGGCAGGGCGTCGATGCCTTCCTTGTCGAAGAAAGCGGCCACTTTCTCGGGCGAGTTCGAGCCGCCCGTGGCAATCGTCATCACCTGAAACCCATTCTCGCCGAACTCTTTTTGCAGCGTATTCAGCGAGGGCATTTCCTCGCGGCAGGGCGGGCACCACGTCGCCCAGAAATTGATCAGGACCACCTTGCCTTCGAAATCTTTCATCGAATGCTCGTCGCCGCTTTCATCGGTCACCGTGAAGGGCGGCAGCGGCAGCGGTTCATCATAGGTGACGAGGGATTCCATCTGCCCCGATTTCACCGCATCTAGATCCGCGGCCTGCGCAACATTTGCACCCAGCGCCAGCGCCGTATAAAGGACGAGAAACCGTAACATATAGCCTCCTAGCAAGGGCCTCAGACCATGACCGATCAGACCGACGAGAACAAGTCCTCCAACGCGATGTGGGGCGGGCGTTTCGCCGCGGGACCTGACGCGATCATGGAGGCGATCAACGCCTCGATCGGGTATGACCAGCGGCTCTACGCGCAGGACATCCGCGGCAGCCGGGCCCACGCCGCGATGCTCGCCGCGCAAGGCATCATTAGTGATAAGGACGCCGAGGCGATCGGAGAAGGTTTGCTCACGGTTTTGTCAGAAATCGAAGCGGGAGGATTTCCCTTCTCGACCGCGCTCGAGGACATCCACATGAATGTCGAGGCGCGGCTGAAAGAGGTGATCGGCGAACCGGCGGGGCGGCTGCACACGGCGCGCTCGCGCAACGATCAGGTCGCGACCGATTTCCGCCTTTGGGTGCGCGAGCAATGCGACGCCGCGATCACCGGGCTCGACACGCTGATCCGCGCCGCGCTGACCCGGGCCGAGGAGGGCGCCGATTGGGTGATGCCCGGCTTCACCCATCTGCAGACCGCGCAGCCGGTGACCTTCGGCCATCACATGATGGCCTATGTCGAGATGTTCGCACGCGACAAATCCCGGTTCGAGGATGCGCGCAAACGGATGAACGAATGCCCGCTGGGGGCTGCGGCGTTGGCCGGCACAGGCTTCCCGATCGATCGTCATGCCACGGCAGAGGCGCTGGGCTTCGACCGGCCGATGGCGAACTCGCTCGATGCGGTGTCGGATCGCGATTTCGCGCTGGAATTCCTGTCGGCCTCGTCGATCTGCGCGGTCCACATGTCGCGCCTCGCCGAAGAGCTGGTGATCTGGTCCTCGGCGCAGTTCCGCTTCGTCGCGATGTCGGACAAGTGGTCGACGGGCTCGTCGATCATGCCGCAGAAACGCAACCCCGACGCGGCAGAGCTGATCCGCGCCAAGATCGGGCGCATCCTCGGGGCCTCGGTCGCGCTGTTCACGGTGATGAAGGGGCTGCCGCTCGCCTATTCGAAGGACATGCAGGAAGACAAGGAGCAGGTCTTCGATGCCGCCGACAACCTGATGCTCGCGCTTGCCGCGATGGCGGGGATGATCGGCGATATGACGGTGAACGCGGACAAGCTGGAGGCCGCGGCCTCGGGCGGGTTCTCCACCGCGACCGATCTGGCCGACTGGCTGGTGCGCGAGGCGGGGCTGCCCTTCCGTGACGCCCACCACGTCACCGGCTCGCTGGTCGCGATGGCAGAGGAAAAAGGCTGCGACCTGCCCGATCTGAGCCTCGAACAGATGCAGTCGATCAACCCGGCGATCACCGAGAGCGTCTTCGACGTCCTCGGGGTTCACAACTCGGTCGCCTCGCGCCAGTCTTACGGCGGAACCGCGCCCGATCAGGTGCGCGCGCAGATCGCTCGCTGGAAGGAACAGCTAGGATGAAATTCGCGGCTCCGTTCGTGCTGATCGGTCTGCTTGGCGCCTGTGCCGCCGATCCGGAGCTGCACACACATGTCGGCATCAACCGTGACGGCATCAAAGTTTATCCCGCCGCGACGGCGCGCGTTGGCATCATGACCCTTTCGGTGACCCCATGACCAAGACCCTGACCCTCGCCCTGACGCTTCTTCTCTCGCTCGCTGCCTGCGGTGTCGACGGCCCGCCCGTCCCGCCGTCCGAGGCGGATAGCACGCAATCCCAGCAGGCTTCGGCCCAGTAATCGAGACCTCTCATGGATCATTTCCTCTATCGCGACGGCGTCCTTCATGCAGAGGATGTGCCGATCCCCGAGATCGCGGCCGCTGTTGGCACGCCGTTCTACGTCTATTCGACCGCCACGCTGGAGCGCCATTTCAAGCTGTTCGAAGAGGCGCTCGGCTGGACGGATCACCTGATCTGCTTCGCGATCAAATCGAACTCGAACCTCGCGGTGCTGAAGGTTCTGGGCGATCTGGGCGCGGGGATGGATGTGGTCTCGGGCGGCGAATATCGCCGGGCGCGGGCGGCTGGTGTGCCGGGGGATCACGTGGTGTTCTCGGGCGTCGGCAAGACCCGCGAGGAGATCGCCTACGTTCTTGAGAACGGCATTCGTCAGTTCAATGTCGAGTCCGAGCCGGAACTGCTCGCGATTTCTGAGATTGCCGCGTCGATGGGCGTCACCGCGCCGATCGCGCTGCGGGTGAACCCGGATGTCGACGCGAAGACCCATGAGAAAATCGCGACCGGCAAATCCGAGAACAAGTTCGGCATCCCGATTGCCAAGTCCCGCGCGGTCTATGCCGAGGCGGCCCAGCTGCCCGGCATCGAGGTCGTGGGCATCGACGTGCATATCGGCTCGCAGCTGACCGATCTGGAGCCGTTCGAGGCGGCCTTCCTCAAGGTCCGCGAATTGACCGAGGCGCTGCGCGCAGACGGCCACGATATCCGCCGTCTCGACCTCGGCGGCGGTCTGGGCATTCCCTATGAGCGGTCGAATTCCGCCCCGCCTCTGCCCATCGAATACGGGCAGGTGATCCAGCGCACCGTGGGCGATCTGGGCTGCGAGATCGAGATCGAACCGGGCCGCCTGATTTCGGGCAATGCCGGGCTGCTGGTCTCCTCGGTGATCTGGCTGAAAGAGGGCGAGGGGCGCGATTTCCTCATTCTCGACGCGGCGATGAACGACCTCGTGCGGCCCTCGATGTATGGCGCCTATCACGACATCGTCCCGGTGATCGAAGCCGATCCGGGCACCGAATCCGCGCCTTTCGATATCGTCGGCCCGGTGTGCGAGACCGGCGACACTTTCGCAAAGGCGCGCAATCTGACGCCGCTCGGCCCGGGCGATCTGGTCGCCTTCCGTTCGGCGGGGGCTTACGGCGCGGTCATGTCGTCGGAATACAATTCGCGTCCGCTGATCCCCGAGGTTCTGGTCCGCGGCGGCGAATTCGCTCTCATTCGGGCAAGACCGAGCTTTGAGGAAATGCTCTCCCGCGATACCATCCCGGAGTGGCTCTGATCCGTAGGAAGGGAATCGGGGCCGACGGATAGGGAGAGTATGCCGGTCAGGAACTGGTTCAGCAAAGCTTCGCGCGATACCGCGACGAAGGAGGACGGGCAGGCCGCTCTGGCCCCGCTCGCCCGGCCTATTGCGCTCACCCATGCCGGGATGATCGTCGAGCGGGGGCTGCGCGCCTTCTGGCCGCTTCTCTCCGTTCTTGCGCTGATCGCCACCGCCATAGCCTTCGCGCTGCCCGCCTATTTGGGGCCGGGCGGGCGTTGGTTCTGGCTGGTCGCGCTGATCGCCTCGCTCGCCGCGCTGGCATGGGGCGCGTGGCGGATGCGCTGGCCGCGCCGCACGGATGCGATTGCGCGGCTCGATGCGACGCTGCCGGGCCGTCCGCTTTCCGCGCTGACCGACGAGATGGCGCTGGGGCAGGACGATCCCGCCGCCCGCGCGCTTTGGATGGCGCATCTGCGGCGCATGGCCAAGGCCGCGCAAGCCGCCCGCGCGCCGCGTCCGAAACCCGATCTTGCCCGCCGCGATCCCTATGCGCTGCGTCTGACCGCGCTGACGGCCTTGGTCGTCGCGGTGATCTTCGGCGTGCCGCAGCGGCTTTTGCATCCGACCGAGGGGCTGCCGACGCCTGCGGGCTCTGCCGAGGCCGCGATGGGGCCAAGCTGGGAAGGTTGGGCCGCGCCGCCGCGCTATACCGGCAAGCCGGGGCTCTATCTGAACAAGGTCGAGGGCGACGAGCTGATCGTGCCCGAAGGCACCCGCTTCTCGATCCGGCTGTATGGCGCGTCCGGCGCGATCGGCTTCTCCGAGAGCGTCTCGAACCCGGCCGCGCTGCCCGAACAGGGCGCGGCGCAGACCGCCAGCGGCATCGAGACCCATGAATTCGAAGCGGTCCGCGACGGGCTTCTGGAGTTCAAAGGCCCCGCCGCGCGCCGCTTCAACGTGGTGGTGCGCCCCGACGAGGCGCCCTCTGTCGCGCTGGCCGGCACACCTGATCGCCGCGCCGATGGCAAGCTGAGCCTGCCCTTCACCGCGCAGGACGATTACGCCGTGACCAAGGGCCATGCGGTGATTTCGCTCGATCTGGCGAAGGTCGATCGCCGCTACGGTCTGCAGATCCCGCCCGAGCCGCGCGACGATCTGGTCTATGACTTGCCGCTGCCGATTTCCGGCTCGCGGGCCGATTTCACCGAAAGCCTCGTCGAGGATGCCGCGAAGCATCCTTGGGCGAACCTGCCGGTGAAACTGACGCTCGATGTCGAGGACGGGCGCGGCCAGACCGGTACGTCCGGCACGCAGGAGATCATCCTGCCCGGCAAGCGTTTCTTCGATCCGCTCGCCTCCGCCTTGATCGAAGTGCGCCGCGATCTGCTGTGGTCGCGCGACAATCGCGGCTATGCCGATCAGCTGCTGCGGGCGATTTCGAACCGGCACGAGGGCTTCATCAAGCGCGAGGAGGTCTACCTGATGATCCGCCTCGTGATCGGGCGCCTCGACGATCCCGACCTGTCGCCCGAGGCCCGCGACGAGATCGCCGAGGCGCTGTGGAAGATGGCGGAGCTGGTCGAGGATGGCGGGCTCGCCGATGCTTTGGCCGCGATGCAGAAGGCGCAGGAAAAGCTCTCCGAGGCAATTCGCAACGGGGCGTCCAAGGATGAGATCGCCAAGCTCATGCAGGAGCTGAAAGAGGCGACGGACAATTACATCCGCATGCTTGCCGAGCGCTCGCAGCAGCAGGAACAAGGCCCGCAATTCGGTCAGCAGCCGCAGCAGGGTCAACAGATCACCGGCGACCAGATCCAGCAGATGATGGACCAGATCCAGAAGCTGATGGAGGAGGGCCGGATGGCCGAGGCGCAGGAGTTGCTCGACCAGCTCGCGCGGATGATGGAGAACCTCAAGGTCCAGCAGGGCCAGAACGGTCAGGGCGACATGCCCGGCGGTCAGGCGATGCGCGACATGCAGGACACGCTTCGCAAGCAGCAGGAGCTGTCCGACGATGCGTTCCGCGACCTGCAGGACCAGTTCATGACTCCGGAGGAGCGCCAGCAGCAGGCCGAGAACGGTCAGCAAGGTCAACAAGGTCAGCAAGGGCAACAGGGTCAGCAGCAAGGTCAGCAGGGTCAACAAGGCCAGCAGGGAGAGCAAGGCCAACAAGGTCAGGGCCAGCAGCCCGGCGACCAGCCCGGTCAGGGCCAAGGCCAGGACGGGCAAGCGCAGCGCGACGGTCAGGGGCAGGGCGATCAGCCCGGCATGAACGGCGGGCAGGGCGGTGTCGATGGTCAAAGCCTCGCGGATCGCCAGCGCGCATTGCGGCGCGAACTCGACCGCCAGCGCGGGCTGCTGCCGGGCTTCGGCAACGAGGCGGGCCAGCAGGCCGAGAAGCGTTTCGACGATGCCGGGCGCGCGATGGATCAGGCCGAGGAAGCGCTGCGCGAGGGCGACAACTCGGCGGCGATCGACCGTCAGGCCGACGCGATCGAGGCGCTGCGCGAAGGGATGCGCGCGCTTGGCGAGGCGATGCGCAACGAACAGGCGCGCCGCGACGGCCAGCAGCCCGGCCAGCAGGGCAATCAGCAGGCGGGTCAGCCCGGACAGCAGGGTGGGCGTGAAATGCCGCGCGATCCGCTTGGCCGCGCGCAGGGCGAGGGCAATCAGCTTGGCACCGACCGTCAGATGCTGAATGGCGAGGATGTCTATCGCCGGGCGCAGGATCTGCTCGATGAAATCCGCCGCCGCTCGGCCGATCGTCTGCGCCCCGAGGAAGAGCTGGACTACCTCAAGCGGCTGCTCGACCAGTTCTCGAACGCGGGCTAACGCCGCGCGCCCATAAGTTCAACTTATGCGCGGCGGCAGATTATTAGGAAAACTTATTCGGTGAAGCCGTCCGAGGTCGCCTCGGGCGAGAGGCGATGCGTCAGGATTTGCAACTGGTCGTCGAGCCAGATGCGCCCCTCGTCCACCGCCACGACATATTGGGTCAGTGGCGATTTGAGCGCCGGGACTTTCGCGGCGATGTCCGGCGCGAAGGCATAGAGCAGCGCCAGGATCGCGGTGACCGCCATGACGAAGATGAAGCCGCGGCTGAAGCCAGAGCGGCGGCGGCGCGCCATTTCCGGCGAGAATTCGGCCACGCTGTCGCCCTCGCGATCCGAGGTCGCGGTGAGGGTCGAATTGATCTCGTCGATGTCGGGCAGCCGTTCGCGTCCGCGGATCGCGCGCATGTCTTCGTCGTCCTCGCCGAGCAGGTCGGCCACGCGATCCTCTTCGGACTCGTTGAGATCGGAAAAGTCCTGCGCAGTTTTGCGGCGGCGCGCCAGATCGGCGGCGGCGGCCTCGGCGGCGCGTTCCGCGTCTTCGCTGGTCTCGCGCTCTTCGAGGTTCAGTTCGTCTTGCGTCTCCAGCTCGCTCGAGCCTTCGGCGCGGCGCTGCGCGGCTTCGCGCTCGGCTTCTTCGCGCAGGATCGACAGCAGCCCGTCATCGAGCGGTTTGCGCGGGGTGGCGCCGACACGTGGGGCAGGGCCGAGGCCCGGCTCGTCCTCCTCGTCGTCGTCCTGATCCTCGGGCTCCGGCGTCGAGACCATCGCCGCAATGGCGGCATCCGTGTCGTCCGTGCTTTGCGTCGTCACGACTGGCTCAGGCTCGGGCAGGGCCGTTGCGGCCTCGGGCTCTGGTTGTTGCTCGGGTTCGGGAAGCGGCTCGGGCTCGGAAGTTTGCTCGGGTTCGGCGGGTTGCTCGGATTCGGAAACGGGCTCAGATTCGGCGGGCGTCTCCGCCGTCACCTCAGCCTCAGCTTCCTCGGGTGCAGTCTCTGCCTCTGCCTCCGTCTCGGCGTCAAGATCCCAACCTTCGGGCGGGGGCGCAGCGGTGGTGGTGTCAGGTTCGGCAGAGAGCATATCCTTGCTCGGCTGGAACCAGCCGTGCCCGCAATTGGAGCATTGCACATCCCGTCCGCCATCTGGGATGACAGCGTCATCCACTTCGTATTGCGCACCGCAATTGGGGCAAACCAACCGCATATTGTCCCATCCCTGCCCGTGTTGGCGTTTTGCCGTTCTGGCCAACCACTTTCTTATGTTGTAGCAAGCGCGGGCGGAATGTCCAAATGATTTGGGCCACTTAATTCGCGAAACGCGCACCAAATAAAGGGGCTGGCAGTGATCGAGCTGCAAAATGTGGCGATGAGCTATAGCGGGGCGGAGCTGTTAAGCGATATGTCCCTTACGCTTGCCCCGGGGTCATTCCATTTTCTGACCGGGCCGTCGGGGGCCGGGAAGACCACATTTCTCAAATTATGCTACGCGGAATTGCTGCCGACGGCGGGGCATTTGTCCTTGTTCGGCAAGGATGTGCGCGGGATGGACCGGGACGAAATCGCCGGGCTGCGCCAGCGTATCGGCGTCGTGCATCAGGACTGCCAGTTCCTCGACCACCTCTCGGTGGAAGAGAACGTGGCGCTGCCGATGACGGTCAATCGCCGCACGCCCGACATGACCCAGCTGCGCGAATTGCTGGCCTGGGTCGGGCTGAAGCGGCAGGCGAATGCGCTGCCGCCGCAACTGTCGGGCGGGGAGCGGCAACGCGTCGCTCTGGCCCGCGCGGCCATCATGTCGCCCGATGTGATCCTCGCCGACGAGCCGACCGGGAACCTCGATTGGGAGATGTCGCTGCGGCTGCTGTCGCTGCTGGTCGAGCTGAACAAGATGGGCAAGACGGTGGTGATCGCGACCCACGATCTGAACCTGATCCGGCAGGCGAAACCGCAGGTCTCGGCGCGGGTTCTGCGCATCGCGAAGCGCCATCTGCATACGGCGGGGGCCGATCTGTGAAGCTGACCTTGCTGACATTCGCCTCCGAGACGACCGGGCCGGATCGGGTCGTGCCGCCGACCGGGTTCACCGCGCGGCTGACGCTGTTCACCGCCGCCGCAATGGCCTTCCTTGCGGTCTTCGCGCTGGCGCTGTCGCTGGCGACCGGGCGGCTCGCCGATCGCTGGGCGGACAGCCTCGCGCGCTCGGCCACGATCCGCATCTCCGCCCCGCCCGAGCAGATGGATGCGCAGGTCGCCGCCGTGCAGGAAGTGCTGAAGACGACGCCGGGGGTCGCCTCGTCGCGGGTGATGGGCGATGACGAGATGAAGGGGCTGCTGAAGCCGTGGTTCGGTCCCGATCTGCCGGTGGATGCGCTGCCGCTGCCCAAGCTGTTCGCAGTGACCGAGACCGGCGCGGGCGTCGATGCCGAGGGGCTGCGGCTGCGGCTGCAGGCCGAGGCGCCCGGCGCGATCTTCGACGACCATACCCGCTGGCGGCGTCCGCTTGTCGCGGCGGCGGAGCGTATCCGCACGCTGGGCCTGCTGTCGCTTCTGCTGATCTTCGGCGCGATGGCGGGGATGATCACGCTTGCCGCACAGGCCGCGCTGGCCGCCAACGGTCAGGTGATCGCGACGCTGCGGCTGGTGGGCGCGAAAGACGCCTTCATCGCGCGGGCCTTCGTTCGCCGCTTCACGACGCGCGGCCTGATCGGTGCGGTGGTGGGCACGGTGCTTGGGATGCTTGCGGTGGCGCTGCTGCCTTCGACCGAGGCTGCGGGCGGCTTCCTCACCGGTTTGGGCTTTTCCGGGGCCGCATGGCTCTGGCCATTGATCATTCCGCCGATCGCCGCGATCGTGGCCTTTGCCGCCACCCGCTTCGCCGCGCTGCGTATGCTCAGGAGACTTCGCTGATGTCCGACCCTTCGCGCCGCCCCGGAAAGGTCACGCCGCTGACCCATGTGATGACCGGGCTTTACTACGTTCACATCTCGATCGCGACGGTGCTGATCGGGGCCTGGGGCCTTGTGTTTCAGGTGCTGCCCAAGGGGCGGGCCGGTGTGCATCGCACCGCCGGAATCTGGACGCAGCATCTGCTGGATATGGCGCGGGTCTATCTGGGGCTGCGCTATGAGCTGCGCGGCACGCCGCCCGAGGGCGACTGTATCGTCGCGGCCAAGCATCAGAGCTTTTTCGACATCCTGATCCTCGCCAATCATCTGCCGCGCCGGGCCTTCGTGATGAAGAAGGCGTTGCTGAACGTGCCGGTGATGGGCTGGTTCGCGCATAAGGCGGGCTGCATCCCGATCGACCGCTCCAAGGGGTCGGAGGCGATGAAGGTGATGCTGGGCGCGGTCGAAGAGGCGCGCGTGACGCATGGGTTGGGGCAGCTGATCATCTATCCCGAGGGCACGCGCGTGCCGCCGGGCGAGAGGCGCCGTTACAAGCAGGGCGTGGGCGTGGTGGCGGAAGCCACGAAGCTGCCGGTGGTGCCCGCCGCGACCAATGCGGGCCTGTTCTGGAGCAAGCGCGGCTGGCCGATCCGGTCGGGCGTGGCGGTGACCGAGTTCCTGCCGGTGATCGAAGCGGCGGGCTCTGCGCCGCAGACGCTGGCGGCGGTCGAGGCGGTGGTCGAGCCGCGCTCGGATGCGCTGATGCTGGAGGCCGGGTTCGCGCTGCCGAAGCCCTGAGCGGGTGGCGGCGGAGGGAGCCTCCGGCGGGGATATTTCTGTCAAGAGGAAGAGGTGCGGATGCGCTGCGGGTGGCGTGCGCCGAACACGTTGGCGTGATCAGCTCTCGCGCAGATCGGCGTCGAGGATTGGGTCGATCAGGCCGGGGAAGCGCGCCTCAAGGTCATCCCGGCGCAGGGTGAGCAGGCGGCCCCGACCGTTCGGGTTCGGCTCGTTCCGGATCACGCCGGATTCCCGCAATACCTTGAGAATATGGGATTTCGTCGACTTCGGGACCTCCGCGCCTGCCGAGCTGCAGGCCGCCGCTTCGAGTGGTCCCTCGCGCAGATTGCGCGCGATCTCGCGCCGCGCCGGGTCACTGAGCGCGAAGAGCACTTGCGACAGAGACAGCGAGTCAGCGGGGGGATGCGGGAGTTCGGGGGGCGCGCTCATGGTTCGATAATACTTGAACCATGCGTCCTGTCGAGTATGTGGAGGTTCGACAATTTTCGAACCAATCGCATCAGGAGACAGCGATGACCGACGAGACGGATTCTGGCCCGCGCGCCGCATCTCCAAATCCTCCTGCGCGGAGCCCGGCAGGCTTCATGCTGGCAATCACGGGGCTCGTTCTGATGTTGGCGGGTGCGAGCGCACCGTCGCCCTTCTACCCGGTCCTGCAGACGCAGATCGGCTTTTCCTCGGCGATGATGACGGGAATTTTCGCGATCTATGCCGGGGCGCTTCTAGTGACCCTGCTGGTCTTCGGTCGGCTCTCCGACCATCTCGGGCGGCGACCGGTTCTGTCGGTGGGCTTCGTGCTGTTGGCGCTTGGGATGCTCGAATTCCTCTGGGCGGATACGGCGATGGCGCTGCTGCTGGCGCGGGTGCTGCAGGGGCTGGCGAGCGGTCTGCTGATTTCGACGCTGAGTGCGAGTTCGACTGATCATGAGCCATCTGCGCGGCCCGGTCTCGCGGCAGTCTGGAACGCGGTCGCGCCCTTGGCGGGGCTTGCGGTCGGTGCGCTCGCGGGCGGGGCGTTGCTGGCTTACGCGCCTGCGCCGCGTCTGGTGACCTTCCTCGGGCTCGCGCTGATCTATGGCCTGTTGGCGGTGCTGGTATGGCTCCCGCCGGAGACCGCGCCGCGCCATGAGGGGATACTGGCCTCGCTGCGCCCGCAGGTCTCTGTGCCGCCCCATATCCGTACGGCCTTCCGGCGCGGTGCGCCCGCGGTGCTGGCGGGGTGGGGAACCGGCTCGCTATTCCTGTCGCTGGGGGCGCCGATCGTGGCGCAGGTCTTCGAGGTGCACACTGCGCTGGCGCAGGGGGCGATCGTCGCGCTGCTATCGGGGACCGGAGCGGCCTCGTGCTATGCGACGCGCAATCTGGCCCCGCGCCGTATCGCGCTTCTGGGGACGGACGGGCTGGTGCTGGGCACGGTGTTGTCGCTGGCGGCGCTCGCGACGGGGAGTTTCGCGCTCTATCTCGCGAGCGTCTTCATCGCGGGGATCGGCTTCGGCACCTGCTTTGCGGGGGTGTTGCGTTCGCTCGCTCCGCTGGCCGCGCCCGATGAGCGTGGCGGGCTGTTCGCGGCGCTGTTCACGCTGGCTTACTCGGCCTTCGGCGTGCCGGCCGTGCTGGCGGGGCTGGCAGTGCCGGAACTGGGGCTGCGGCTGACGACCGAGATCTACGGCGCGGTCATCATTGCGCTTGCACTTGGGGCGGGGTTGATGCGCAGGCAGGCGGAACCGGCGTGAGGCCGGTTCGCGATGCGCGGGGGCTTCGGTTTAGGCCGAAAGCCCCTTCGTGCCCATGTCGAGGAACTTCTTGCGCCGTGCCTTGATCAGATCGGCGGGCTTCTTGCCCTCCAGTTCTGCCAGCATCAGCGAGATTTCCGAACCGACCGAGGCGATGGTCGCCGTGGCGTCGCGCTGTGCGCCGCCCATCGGTTCGGAGATGATGCGGTCGATCACGCCGAGCTTCTTGAGGTCCTGCGCGGTCAGGCGCAGCGCCTCAGCGGCTTCGCGCATCTTCTCGGAATCCTTCCACAGGATCGAGGCGCAGCCTTCGGGCGAGATCACCGAATAGACGGAATGTTCCAGCATCGCGACGCGGTCGCCAGTGGCGAAGGCCACTGCACCGCCCGAGCCGCCTTCGCCGATGATGACCGAGATTAGCGGCACACCGATCTGCAGGCATTTCTCGGTCGAGCGGGCGATGGCTTCGGACTGGCCGCGCTCTTCCGCGCCCTTGCCGGGATAGGCGCCGGGCGTGTCGATCAGGGCGACGACCGGCAGGCCGAAGCGGGCGGCCATGTCCATCAGGCGGATCGCCTTGCGGTAGCCCTCGGGGCGGGCCATGCCGAAGTTGCGCTCGATGCGGCTTGCGGTGTCGTTGCCCTTCTCGTGCCCGATCACCATCACCGGCTTGTCGCCGAGACGGGCGAGGCCGCCCATCACCGCGTGATCGTCGGCGAAGTTGCGATCGCCTGCGAGCGGCGTGTACTCGGTGAAGAGCTGGTCGATATAGTCCTTGCAGTGCGGACGGTCGGGATGGCGCGCGACCTGACATTTGCGCCAGGGCGACAGGTCTTTGTAGAGGTCGCGCAGCATCGCCTCGGCCTTCTTGTCGAGGGCTGACGCTTCCTTGTCGACATCCATCTCTTCGTTTTGCCGGGCCAGCGCGCGCAGCTCTTCGGCTTTGCCTTCGATCTCTGCCAGCGGCTTTTCGAATTCGAGATAGGTCATGGATCACTCCGCATCCGGAAACTCGCGCCCTTAATGTCTTCAACGCTCGGGAATTGCAACTGGGTGGCGCATGGCGGGCGCGTGCCGATTGCGGGAGTGGCGGCGCCTTGCCTCATAGGCGCGGCGGATGGGAGGTGATAGACTGACTGAGGAAACGCGCGCTTTAACCGGATGAGGGTTAATTTGGCGTATGAAGTCGAGATCAAAGAGATGCCAGCGGTGCGGCTTGCCGGGCTGGCACATAAAGGGCCTTACCCCTCGGTCGGCCCGGTCTTTCAGAAACTTGTTTCGCTGATCCCGGAGCCGTCCTGGGCGGAAGTCGAGCACGCGGCTATGATCGGCCATGACAATCCGCGCAAAGTGCCGGCGGAGGAGCTGCGCTCTCATGCCTGTTTTGCGGTGGGCGAGGGGTTCGTGATCTTCCCGCCGCTTGCGGAGATTCGCTATCCGGCCGGAAAATATGCGGTGGTGACGGTGAAGGGGCCCTATGAGCAACTGCCCGAAGCCTATCGCTGGCTGGACGAGGATTGGTATCCGACGTCGGGCATGGAGCACCGCGATCTGGTGGCCTATGAGGTCTATCTCAACGATCCGATGAACACGAAGCCGGAAGATTTGCTGACGGAGATTCGCTTGCCGCTGCAGGGCTGAGGCGCTGCGATTTGCGGAACTGTCATCGGGCCGTCGCACAGCGCGGCTAGATGGCGTTTGCGTGGGATTCCCCGGGGCTAGAAAAACGGAAACGCCCCGGCCGTAAGCCAGGGCGCTCCTTTTCCCTCATGCGGCCGGGCCTCCCCTCCCAACCGCTCCGGGATTCGATAACTATATCGCGATTCGTTCGCGCGCGGCTTAATCTTTAATCATTTCGGCTTGTCTTACAATCACTTCGGCTTGTTTGATTGACGCAATGTCGACGAGACGGCCTTTGTAGACGGTCGCACCCTCGCCGCGTGCCTTGGCCTCTTCCATCGCCACAAGAATTTCACGGGCCTCGGTCACAGCCTCATCAGACGGCGTAAAGACCTCATTTGCAAGAGAAATTTGCTTGGGGTGAATGGCCCATTTGCCCACCATGCCAAGCGTCGCCGAGCGCAGCGCCTGCGCGCGGAAGCCGTCATCGTCGGAGAAATCGCCGAACGGGCCATCGACCGGCAAAATGCCGTGAGTGCGACAGGCGGCCACGATGGCGGCCTGCGCCCAGTGCCACGGGTCGGACCAATGCTTCTCGCCGTTGCGCAGCATGTAGTAGTTTTCCTGCGTCCCGCCGATGCCGGTGGTCTGCATGCCCATCGAGGCGGCGAAGTCGGCGGCACCGAGGCTCATCGCCTGCAGGCGCGGAGAAGATGCAGCGATTTCCTCGACATGCGCGATACCGGCGGCGCTTTCGATGATGACTTCGAGCGAGATTTTCTTCGTGCGCCCCTTCGCGGTTTCGATCGCCGTGACCAGCGCGTCGACGGCGTAGACATCCGCCGCGCAGCCGACTTTCGGGATCATGATCTGGTCGATGCGCTCGGAGCCTTCTTCGAGCAGTTCGACCACGTCGCGATACCAATAGGGCGTGTCGAGACCGTTGATGCGGACCGAGAGGTATTTATTGCCCCAGTCGATCTCGTGGCTGGCCTGAATGATGTTGCGCCGCGCCTGCGCCTTATCGTTGGGCGCGACCGAATCCTCGAGGTCGAGATTGATCACATCGGCGGCGGAGGCGGCCATTTTCGGGAAGAGCTTGGTGTTCGAGCCGGGGCCGAAAAGCTGGCAGCGGTTCGGGCGGGCAGGGGGCGTGGGTTGAACGCGGAAGCTCATGAAGCGGCCTTTCGCAAGGAAGTTACGTTTTGGGTTGCTGATTGGGTATATTGTTGCGCGACCTCATGCAAGGCGATTTTGCAAGCGCAGAATCAGGGCCGCGCTGCAGCATTGCTGGGATCCGAAAATCCGAGTGATGCACGAAATTGCGGCGAATTGGCGCTTTTGCCGAAGGATCTTCCGTTTTGCTGGAAATGTTGCACGGAAATCCCCAAGAAATTTTTGCGCCGCGCCCTAATATCATCAACAAACAAGACAAAACACAGACCACAGGGAGACACGCATGTCGCTGATCGACACCCCTTACCTACTGTTTCTGGGCGATGCCCCCGATCCCTTGTCCGCAAAGGTCGCGCAGGGGATCAAGGACTGGCGGCCCGAATATGCGGTCGGCCAGTACCGGATGGAGGGATGCCAAGCCGACATGGGCATCCAAGATCTCGATATCAAAGAGGCCGTTGCGAAGGGCTGCAAGACGCTGGTGATCGGCGTCGCGAACCGCGGCGGCGTGATCTCGCAGAGCTGGAAGAAGGTGCTGGTGGAAGCGCTGGAAGAGGGGCTCGATCTGGCCTCGGGGCTGCACAACCTGCTGCGCGACGAGCCCGATCTGGTGGCGGTGGCCGAAGCCTGCGGCCGTCAGCTGCATGACGTGCGCATCCCGGCGGTGAAATATCCGATCGCCAATGGCGAGAAGCGCACCGGCAAGCGCTGCCTTGCCGTGGGTACCGATTGCTCGGCGGGCAAGATGTATACCGCGCTTTGCATGGAGCGCGAAATGCGCGAGCGCGGCATGAAGGCCAGCTTCCGCGCGACCGGCCAGACCGGCATCCTGATCACCGGCGACGGCGTGCCGCTCGATGCGGTGATCGCGGATTTCATGGCCGGCTCGATCGAATACCTAACGCCCGATAACGATCCCGACCATTGGGACCTGATCGAAGGGCAGGGCAGCCTGTTCCACGTTTCCTATTCGGGCGTGACGATGGCGCTGATCCATGGCGGTCAGCCCGATGCGCTGATCCTCGCGCATGAGCCGACGCGCACCCATATGCGCGGGCTGCCGGGCTACAAGCTGCCCTCGCTGCAGGAGCTGAGCGATATGGCGCTGGCGCTCGCGAAAGTCGCCAATCCCGCCTGTCAGGTGGTCGGCATCTCGGTCAACACTCAGAAGATGGGTGAGGACGAGGCGAAGGCCTATCTCGCGAAGGTCGAGGAAGAAATGGGCCTGCCCACGACCGATCCGTTCCGCTTCGGTGCTGGCAAGCTGGTGGACGCGCTCGCCGCGATCTGATTGTCTCGCTTGTGACCCCTGCCGGATGCCTCCGGCGGGGATATTTGCACCAAGTCGAAGGGGGCGCGGATGATCCGGGTGAGTCATGATACGTTCAAGCTGGCGCAGGTCTTTACCATCGCGCGCGGCTCGCGCACCGAGGCGCATGTGCTGAGCGTGACGCTGGAGCGCGAGGGCGTGACGGGGCGGGGCGAATGCGTGCCCTATGCGCGGTACGGCGAAAGCCTCGACAGCGTTACCGCGCAGATCGAAAGCCTGCCGCAAGGGATTTCCCGTGCGGAGCTGCAAGAGGCGCTGCCCGCCGGGGCTGCGCGCAACGCGGTCGATTGCGCTTTGTGGGATTGGGAAGCCAAGAAGAAGGGCGTTCCGGTCTGGGAGCTTGCCGGGTTGGACAAGCCCGTGAGCCAGACCACGGCCTATACGCTGTCGCTGGACGAACCCGAGAAGATGCGCGCGGCGGCCGCCGAGCATGCGCATCGCCCGTTGCTGAAGATCAAGCTCGGCACGCCCGAAGACATGCCGCGTCTGCGCGCGGTACGCGAAGGGGCGCCGGAGGCGAAGATCATCGTCGATGCGAATGAAGGCTGGGAGATCGAGACTTTCCTCGACATTCAGGCCGAGCTGAAGAAGCTGGGCGTGGCGCTGGTCGAGCAACCCTTGCCTGCGGCGGGGGACGAGGCGCTGTCGGATATCCAGCGGCTGGTGCCGATCTGCGCCGATGAGAGCTGCCATACGCGCGACGGGCTTACCGATCTGCGTGGCAAATACGACGTCATCAACATCAAGCTGGACAAGACCGGCGGGCTGACCGAGGCCTTGCGGCTGCGCGATCTCGCGCGCGCCGAGGGGTTCGGCGTGATGGTCGGCTGCATGGTGGGCTCGTCGCTCGCGATGGCGCCGGCGATGCTGGTCGCGCAGGGGGCCGATTACGTCGATCTTGACGGCCCGCTGCTTCTGGCCGAAGACCGCGATGTGCCGCTGCGTTACAAGGGCAGCGTGGTGGAGCCGCCGGAGCCGGAGCTCTGGGGCTGAGTTTTCAAGGAGCAAGAATATGAGCCGGATCGTCTATCTCAACGGAGAGTATATTCCCGAGGAAGAGGCCAAGGTCTCCATCTTCGACCGTGGTTTCGTGATGGGCGATGCGGTCTATGAGGTGACTTCCGTTCTGGGCGGCAAGATCCTCGAATTCGAAGGTCACATGAACCGGCTCGGTCGCTCGCTGGCGGAGCTGGAGATGACCTGCGATCTGACCCGAGACGAATGGATCGAGATTCACCGCGAGCTGGTCAAGCGTAACGATCTCGACGAAGGGATGATCTACCTTCAGGTGTCGCGCGGGAATGCGGGCGATCGCGATTTCCACTACCCGCCGGAGGGCACGCCCCCGACCGTGGTGCTGTATACCCAGGCGAAGCCGAACCTCGCCGACGATCCGAAGGCGAAACAGGGCATCAAGGTGATCTCGCTGCCCGACCTGCGCTGGCATCGCCGCGACATCAAGACGGTGCAGCTGCTCTATCCGTCGATGGCGAAGATGGCGGCCGAGAAGGCGGGCAAGAACGATGCGTGGTTCGTGGAAGATGGCTTCGTGACCGAAGGCTCGTCGAACAACGTCTATATCGTGAAGGGCAACAAGATCATCACGCGGCATCTGAGCCACGACATTCTGCACGGGATCACCCGCGCCTCGCTGCTGAAATATGCCGCCGAGAGCCAGATGGAGATCGAGGAGCGTCCCTTCACCATCGAAGAGGCTCAGGGTGCGGATGAAGCTTTCTTCACGTCGGCCTCGGCTTTCGTGATGCCGGTGGTGGAGATCGACGGCGAGGCGGTGGGCGAGGGCGCGGTTGGCCCGGTGGCTATGCGTCTGCGCGAGATCTATCTCGACGAGAGCCGCAAGGCCGCGATCTGATCCGCGCCGAGGCGCAACATCCAGAATTTAAAAAAGAAAAGACCCCGGCCAGCCCAACCGGGGTCTTTTCCTGTCATGCGGGCGGTGTCTCTCAGGCCGCCGCATGAGCGCGGAATTGGAAGGCATCTGGCGCGATTTGCTCGGGCGCGATGCCGGTGATGACCAGTTCGGCCTGACCTTCGATCACGACGAGCGTGCCTTCGGCGCAGGTGCGGAAGGTGATGTCGTCGCGCCGCGGCGCAGAGCCGGTGAAATCGAGGGCGATGGCGTCGCCCGGTTCGAACCCGTTTATGCGGGGCAGCGGCTCGGGGCCTGCGGCGGGCGCAGGTGCCGGAGCGTGTGCGCGGGTCTCGGCCGGTTGGTTCGGATGCGCCAGCAGCGCTTCGATGCGCATCATCACGGCGGCATCGAGGTCGTTCGCGTCCTCCGCCGAAGCGCCGAGCGCCTCTTTCGGCGAAGGAACCTGCGCGGGCGCAGCGGTCATCGTGGCGGCCTCCGCTCCGATGTCGGCGGCGGCGCGAACCTGGCGCTGGCGCGGCAAGCCCTCGGCCCAGCCGAGAAGGCATAACGCGATGGTGGTGGCGATGAACAAGGCGAGCATGTTTTCTCCTGATCTTGCCTTGATCGTCGCGACATTTGTCGGCTTGCGCAAAAGCTTTGTGAGGCCGAAACTGCCCCATTGTTCAGGGGTCGTTAACCATCAGAGAGAATGACGAGGATTAGTATCGCTATCGGATATGGTCGCGTTTTTGGGGCTTTACCGAAACGGAAGGAGGCCGCGCGATCGGCGGCCTCCCGACACGATTCGAGAACGGGTCAGGCGTAGACTGGCTGACCGTAGTTGAGTCCGTCGGTTGCATAGATCGCGCCGCCCGCCGCCTTGAGCGCGGCATATTCGACATCCTTGAGCGTCGCGACCTGCTGGCCATTGATCGACACGATGGAGTCGCTGCCGCTTTGCGAGACGGTGAAGTCGGACACGTTGTCGAGGTCGTCCACCTCGATGCCCAGAAATTCGCCGAGCGCGCCGGGGGCCGGGGTCGGGTCGAGCTGTCCGAAATCGGTCACGGTTACCGGCGCGTCGCCCTCGGTCCAATCGACCCCGAACCAGTCCGAGCCGGTGCCGCCGGTCATCGTGTCGCCGTCGTCGCCATTGAGGTCGTCGTTATTCGCCCCGCCATCGAGCAGGTCGGGCGCGCCGTCCAGATCGCTGGCATAGAGTTCGTCATCGCCATAGCCGCCATAGAGGGCGTTCGACCCTTCGGCATCGAACAGGTAATCCGCGCCGAGATTGCCGCGCAGCGTGTCGTCGCCCTGGCTGCCGGTGATCGAGTCGTTGCCCGCGCCCGCGTCTATATAGTCGTCGCCCGAGCCGCCGACCGCGCCGAAGACCCCTGACGCCTCATAAAGATCGAGGAATTCGCCGAGGCTCGTCGCCTGATCCATCGCCAGCTCATCCTCGGGGGAGAGGTCGCCGCCGTCATTGCCATCGCCGAGATAGATGTCGTCGTCGCCTGCGAGCCCCATAACGGTGTCGGTCCCATCGGTGCCACGGATCGTGTCGTCGCCCGACGTGCCTTCTGTCAGCTGATCGGGCTCGGAGATGTCGATCTCCTCGCCTGCACCGGTGCCCTCTTCATCAGGGCGAGCCGCCTCCTCGTCCTCATGGTCATCTTTATGATCGCCGCCACCGTCGAGGCTGGCCCCGACAAGGAGCGCCATCGGCAGGAAGGCGAGAAGAAGAGTCGCGAGCATCGGTGATATCCCCCTGAAATCAGGAAAAATATCCGCAACGCTCACGAAAGCGTCAATAGAATGTGATCAAAATGTGGCAGGAGTAACGTCGTTTGGAAACAATCCCTCGCGCCGCGCGATTACTGTCGCCAATCAGAGGCCGCTCTGCTCCAGAACCCGCGTCAGAATCGGTGCGAGGCGGTCGGCCCATGCCGCTTGCTGCTCGGGTGTCGCGATCAGGTCGTTGCGCAGCTCGATCAGCACGTTCGGGCGGCGATGCGCCAGCGCGTGGCGGTCGATCGAGTCGCCCTCCAGATGGCCCAGATAGGGTTGGTTATCGCCTACGCAGAGATCGCCCTCGGCTTCGAGCGCCGCGATCATCTCATAGGCGAGGCGCGGATCGGCCGGAGCGTGCAGGATGCCGACATCCCACGGCCGGGGCGGGCGCCCGCGCAGGCGGGGTGTAAAGGAGTGAACCGCGCAGATCACCGTATCGTCGCGCCGCGCCGCGAGCCGGGCATATTCCGCATGATAGGGGCGATAGAGCCGGTCCAACCGCCGCTCGACCTCTGCCGCGTCGGCATGGCGGTTCGCGGGGATGATCGTGCCGTCATAAAGCTTCATCACCAGTGTCGGATCGTCTTCGCCCCGGTTCGGGTCGATCACCAGTCGAGAGAAGTCGCTCGCGATCATCGGTGAATCGAGCCGCTCCGCCAGTGCCTCGGACAGCCCCAGCGCGCCCACGTCATAGGCGATGTGGCGCGCCATATCCTCGGCCTCGATGCCCAGATCGCCACCACCCACCCAATCGGGCACGGTGTTGCGCGCATGATCGCACGTGACCAGCCAGCGTCCGGGCCGTGCCTCTCCAGTGATCGAAAGGGGCTGTTTTTCGTTCATAGTCTCTTCACGCTTGCTCGATATGGCTCAGATAACGGGAAAGATTGCGCCACGCCAGTTGCGGCCCGCGACAAATTGCGCCATACGCTTACTTGGCCCACGAAATGACATCAATTTGAACGGAAAACGAGGACGCATGAGACGCCTTCGCAACGTGAAGATCGTGGCTACGCTGGGCCCTTCTTCCTCGGACTATGACAGCATCAAAGCTCTGTTCGTCGCAGGTGCGGACGTGTTCCGCCTGAACATGAGCCATGGCAGCCACGAAGAGCATCGCGCTCGGCACGCCATCATCCGCCAACTCGAAGCCGAATTCGGTCGCCCGATCGCGATCCTTGCGGATCTTCAGGGCCCGAAACTGCGCGTCGGCACCTTCGCCGCGCATGGGGCGGAGCTGGAAGATGGCGACAAGTTCCGCTTCGATCTCGACGAGACGCCCGGCGCCACGCATCGTGTGTGCCTGCCGCATCCCGAGATTTTCCAGGCGCTCGAGCCGGGCTCGGAACTGCTGGTCAATGACGGAAAGATTCGCCTGACCGTCGACGACTGCGGCGACGATTTCGCGAATTGCACCGTCACCGTGGGCGGCACGATCTCGGACCGCAAGGGCGTGAACGTCCCCGACGTGGTGCTGCCGCTGGCCGCGCTGTCGGAGAAGGACCGGCGAGATCTGGAATTCGCCTGCGAGATGGGCGTCGACTGGCTCGCGCTGAGCTTCGTGCAGCGTCCCGAGGACGTCGAAGAGGCCCGCGAGCTGGCCAAGGGCCGCGCGGCGATCCTGTCGAAGATCGAGAAGCCCTCGGCGGTGCGCAGCTTCGACGAGATTCTTCAGGCTTCGGACGGGATCATGGTCGCCCGTGGCGATCTGGGCGTGGAGCTTCCCGTTCAGGCCGTGCCGCCGATCCAGAAGCAGCTGATCCGCAAATGCCGCACCTGGGCGAAGCCTGTGATCGTGGCGACGCAGATGCTGGAATCGATGATCGAGAGCCCGATGCCGACCCGCGCAGAGGTCTCCGATGTCGCGACCGCGATCTACGAGGGCGCCGATGCGGTCATGCTGTCTGCGGAATCCGCAGCGGGCAACTACCCGGTCGAAGCGGTCGAGACGATGAACAACGTCGCGATCTCGGTCGAGAAGGACCCGACCTACCGTGAAGTGATCGAAGCCTCGCGCCATGCGGCCCGTCAGACCGTCGCCGACGGGATCGTGGCCGCCGCGCGCGAGATCGCCGAGACCACTGATATCGCGGCGATCTGCGCCTATACGCAATCGGGCAAGACGATCGCGCTCATCGCGCGGGAGCGTCCGCGGGTGCCGATCATCGCGCTTTCGCCGATCGAGGCGACGCTGCGCCGGGTCTCGCTGACCTGGGGCGTGCATGCGGTTCCGTGCGGTGAGCTGGAGCGGTTCAAGCAGGCCGTCGTCAACGCCGCCCGCGCGGCGCGCGATTTCGGCTTTGCCGACGAGACGCAGCAGATCGTCGTCACCGCGGGCGTGCCGTTCAACGTGCAGGGCACCACGAACATCCTGCGCGTCGCGCCCTGTGATGAGCGATTGATTTACCGCACTGACCCTGAGTAACCTTTCCCGAGAGGGTTGGTGACAAGGGCGCAGGTGATGGATCTTTCTTCGGTAGATGCCGATCTCCTGCTGACGATCGGGCTGGCGATCGCGATCATCGCGATCCCGGCTGCGATCTCCGCCTTCTCCGACAGCCGCCCGCCGCGGGCGGCGACGATCGGGATCCTGGTGGCGGGGGCGCTGATCCTGCTGGCTTTCTACGCCCGGCCGGGGGGCTACACGCTCAAGACGGTGCCAGACGCGGTGGCGCGCGTGTTGGCTCGCTTGGTCAATTACTAGCGTCGCCATCCGGGGGTGGGGCAGTTCCGGATTTTTCCCTTGCCAAACGGACCTGCGGCGTCTAACAGGCCCACTCTGAACCCGCGCGGCCGGCCTAAGTGGCATGCCGAGTCGCGCTTCCACACCCTGCAAAGGAGCTGTAAATGCCCAAGATGAAGACGAAATCCGCTGCCAAGAAGCGGTTCAAGTTCACCGCGACCGGCAAGGTCAAGGTCGGTCCGGCCGGCAAGCGTCACGGCATGATCAAACGCTCGACGAAATTCATCCGCGAAACCTCGGGCACCATGGTGCTCTGCGAGGCGGATACGAAGATCGTCAAGAAATACATGCCCTACAACCGCTGAACTCGGGAGACTTGAACAATGGCACGCGTCAAATCCGGTAAGGTCACCCACGCCGCGCACAAGAAAGTGCTCAAGAAGGCGAAAGGGTATTATTCCTCGCGCTCGCGCAACTTCCGCACTGCGACCCAGGCGGTCGACAAGGCGAACCAATACGCGACCCGCGACCGTAAAGCCCGTAAGCGCAACTTCCGCGCGCTCTGGATCCAGCGTATCAACGCCGCCGTGCGCGCCGTCGATGCGGATCTGAGCTACTCGAAGTTCATCTTCGGCCTCAACCAAGCTGGCATCGAAGTGGACCGCAAGGTTCTCGCCGATCTCGCCGTGCACGAGCCCGAAGCCTTCGGCGCGATCGTCGAGCAGGCGAAAGCCGCCGCCGCCGCGTAATCGGCTTACGACAGAATTCGGGAAGGGCCGCTCCGTTTGGGGCGGCCTTTTTCGTTTCGCGTGGGTGGTCGGTCGGGGAGGGGGCTCTGCCCCCGCTCCTTCGGAGCCCCCCGGGATATTTCCACCAAGAGGAAGAAAAACGCCCGGCTCGGACCCATCATCGGGCGGCAGACCGGGCGCTTCCCCTTGAGCGGTCATCGGCGTCCCCGCCTGTACCGCATCTCCGAGTGAACGCGATTCCGGTTAATGAACCGCTAACCTTCCTCTTGATGGAAATATCCCGGGGGTGAATGGCGAAGCCAGAGGGGGCAGCGCCCCCATCCGCCCTTTGCCTGCAAGCGCGAGGTTGCAAAGGCGCGCCGGCGCGGCTAACCCGTGGGCCAAGCAAATTCCCGGGGAATGATATGCAAGAGCTTCGCGATAAATACCTGAGCGCCGTGGCCGATGTGACCGACGAGGCCGCGCTGGAAGAGATCCGTCTGGCCGCCTTGGGCAAGAAGGGCGAGATCAGCCTGAAGATGCGTGAGCTGGGCAAGATGACCCCGGAGGAGCGCCAGACCACGGGCAAGGCGCTTAACGTCTTGAAGGACGAGATCGACGCGGCGCTGCGCGCGAAGAAGGCGGCGCTCGCGGATGCGGCGCTCGATGCGCGGCTGCGCGAGGAATGGCTCGATGTGACGCTGCCGGGTCGTCCGCGGCGTCAGGGCACCATTCACCCGGTCTCGCAGGTGATGGACGAGGTCACCGCGATCTTCGCCGATATGGGCTTTGCGGTCGCCGAAGGCCCGCAGATCGAAGACGACTGGCACAATTTCGACGCGCTCAACATCGCGCCCGAACACCCCGCGCGGCAGGAGCATGACACGTTCTTCATGCATCGCGACGAGGGCGACAATCGCCCGCCGCATGTGCTGCGCACCCATACCTCGCCGGTGCAGATCCGCGCGATGCTGGAGCAGGGCGCGCCGATCCGCGTGATCGCGCCGGGCCGTGTCTACCGCATGGATATGGACCAGACCCACACGCCGATGTTCCATCAGGTCGAAGGTCTGGCGATCGGCAAGGACATCTCGATGGCGAACCTGAAATGGGTGCTGGAAGAGTTCTGCAAGGCCTTCTTCGAGGTGGACGGCGTCGAGCTGCGCTTCCGCGCCTCGCATTTCCCCTTCACGGAGCCGTCGGCCGAGGTCGATATCCGCTGCTCGTGGGAGGGCGGTAGCCTGAAGATCGGCGAGGGCGATGACTGGATGGAGATCCTCGGCTCGGGGATGGTGCATCCGAAAGTGCTCGAGTCCGCCGGGATCGACCCGAACGAATGGCAGGGCTTCGCCTTCGGCATCGGGATCGACCGCCTCGCGATGCTGAAATACGGCATCCCGGATCTGCGGGCGTTCTTCGAGAGCGACCTGCGCTGGCTGAAGCATTACGGGTTTAGTGCGCTGGATCTGCCGACGGTGGCTGGTGGGCTTAGCCGGTGAATTGCACCGTTTCATCTTGAGAGAAACTTGCACCAGCAAGTTATACCTTGCGATCTCTTAGAGATGAGAATAGGTTCGGGGCGCGTAAAAAATCGCGCGTCTCGATGGTGACGTTTTGATTATTGGTTGAAAGCGTGACTGTTCACTTGAGGCCGGAACAGTGCCCCAAGCGCGTGCTTTGCTTTCCTAATTTTATACGTTGCGTAATGCACCGGAGCTTCCTTGTCGCTCTCGAAAGCTTCAAGAAAATCAAATACGTTAGCTGTAGGCTGGCTTTTCAGGAATGCATGCGGGTATTCCCACCACTTTGACTCGAGCAGTCGCTTAGCTAAATCATCCGAGAACCTCCGCCCCAATGTTTTAGCCGGAACGCCGCCAACGATTTCATATGCGGCTACATCTTTTGTCACTACTGCATTCGCGGCGATTACCGCGCCGTGAGCGATGGATATTCCCGGCATGATGACTGCCCCATCGCCGATCCAAACATCAGAGCCGATCACCACCTTTCGGTCGGCATTCCGATACTGACGAATGCTTTCCGCTTCTTCGCTCGAATACTCCCTCGCTTCGCGGAACAAGCGTGGTGACGTCGATAGCGCGCTTATCGTGTGCCTCCCGGCGCCTATGCTAACCCTGCGGCCCACCGAAGTATAGCGACCAATAAAGACCTCATTTCTTAGGTAACTCATATCGTTGATGTAAGAGTGTGCGCCTATAAACCCAACATGCGGGAGAACGCCTCCGTCCGAATGCCATTTCCCGCCGATACGGCTGCCGGGTTCAAAACTGTAGAATTTTGTGCTCGCTTTTGTCTTGTGCCCGAACGTCTTTGCCTTGATGCGGGAGATCGCTTGCGTGTTTTCGATTTGCGTTCCGTTTAAGAAGCTCTCGAGTTTGTCTTGTAAAAGCATCGCCCTAACGCCTCATGAATTCAAATGGCACCTTGTTGCCAATGTTGAAAGCTATTTCAATAATTAAGTGGCTTCCGCAATGAGCTTGCAGGACGCCAGCGAACCGATTGGACTAAACGCTATCCGCTCATCCCGCCAGAACGAAAGACCCCATGCCCAAAACCCCCATCACCTTCACCTTCGGCGACAGCCGCGAGCTCTGTGACGAACTCCTCACCCTGATCCGCCAAGGCAAGAAGACCGCCACCTGCGGCGCGCTCACGTACTTCACCGAAGGGGGCGAGGATATGCCGGTGGTGGGGCGGCGCGATATCGCGCTCGACTGGGACGGCAAGCCGGCGGTGATGATCGAGACGGTCGAGGTCACGATCCGGCGGTTTTGCGATGTAGATGAGGATTTCGCGCTGGCCGAGGGGGAGGACGAGACGCTGGAAGGCTGGCGGCAGGGTCATCAGGCCTATTTCGAGCGTAACGGAGGTTTTACCCCCGAGATGGAACTCGTTTGCGAACGGTTTCGCTTGGTAAAGGACTATCAAGGAGAACCCGATGGCCCAGAAGAAACGCCTCTTCGACACCCCGAAGCATGAACAGACCCCCGAGCAGCGCCGCTTCATCGCCCTCACCGAGATCGCCTATACGGTGGTCGATTTCGGCGCGGCCTTCTGTTTCGTGATCGGCTCGATCTTCTTCTTCTACGAGAGCCTGATGATCCCCGGCACGTGGTTGTTCCTGATCGGGTCGCTCCTTTTCGCTGCAAAACCCTCGATCCGGCTTTGGCGGGAGTTGAAACTCCTTGAGATGGGGGATTACAAGGACCTCGCGCAGCGCAAGCAATCCTGAGGGAAGTCCGATGAAATTCACCCTGTCCTGGCTCAAGGATCATCTCGAGACCGAGGCCACCGTCGATCAGATCGCCGAGGCGCTCACCGATCTCGGGCTTGAAGTCGAGGAGGTCGTCGATCCGGCGGCGAAGCTGGAGACGTTTACGCTGGCGCGTGTGCAATCGGCCGAGCAGCACCCCGACGCCGATCGTCTGCGGGTCTGCATGGTCGAGACGGATGAGGGAGTGACGCAGATCGTCTGCGGGGCGCCGAATGCGCGGGCCGGGATCACGGTCGTGCTGGCCAAGCCCGGGGATTACGTGCCCGGCATCGACGTCACGCTGTCGGTGGGCAATATCCGCGGGGTGGAGAGCCACGGGATGATGGCCTCCGAGCGTGAGCTGGAGCTGTCGGATGAGCATAACGGGATCATCGAATTGCCGTCGGGCGAGGTCGGGCAGAAGTTCACCGACTGGCTGGCCGAGAACCGTCCCGAGGCGGTCGATCCGGTGATCGAGATCGCGATCACGCCGAACCGTCCCGATGCGCTTGGCGTGCGCGGGATCGCGCGCGATCTGGCGGCGCGCGGTCTGGGCAAGCTCAAGCCGCTCGACGTGCCGAAGGTCGAGGCTGCGTTCGAGGCTCCGATTTCGGTGACGATCGACCCGGCGCTGAAGGACAAGGGCTGCCCGCTATTTGCAGGTCGCGTGATCCGGGGCGTGAAGAACGGGCCGTCGCCTGAGTGGCTGCAAAAGCGGCTCAAGGCGATCGGTTTGCGCCCGATCTCGACGCTGGTCGATATCACGAACTACTTCACCTACGACCTGAACCGGCCGCTCCACGTCTTCGACATGAAGAAGGTGGCGGGCAATCTGGTGATCAAACCGGCCGAGGGCGGCGAGGAGTTCCTCGCGCTCGACGAGAAGACCTATACCGTGCGCGCAGGCGACATGGTGATCTGCGACGACAAGGGCGTCGAGAGCCTTGCCGGGATCATGGGTGGCGAGGCATCCGGTGCGGATGAGGAGACGGTCGATGTGTTCCTCGAGAGCGCCTATTGGGACCCGATCACCATCGCTGCGACGGGCCGGGCGCTGAAGATCAACTCGGATGCGCGCTATCGGTTCGAGCGCGGTGTCGATCCGGCCTTCACGCTGCCGGGGCTCGATCTGGCGGCGAAGATGGTCGTCGATCTGTGCGGTGGCGAAGTGTCGGAGCTGGTGATGGACGGCGCGGTGCCGGATGTCAGCCGCGCTTACAAGCTGGACCCGGCGCGGGTGATCTCGCTCGTCGGCATGGACATTCCAGAGGCCACGCAGCGCGAGACGCTGGAGGCTCTGGGCTTCACGCTCGACGGCGACATGGCGACGCCCCCGACGTGGCGACCCGACGTGCTGGGCGCGGCCGATCTGGTCGAGGAAGTGGCGCGGATCGCCTCGCTGACCAAGCTGATCGGTAAGCCGATGGGCCGCGAGACGACCGGCGTGCCCGGCGCGATCCTGACGCCGATGCAGCAGCGCGAGCGGATGGCACGGCGCACGACGGCGGCTTTGGGCTACAATGAATGCGTGACCTACAGCTTCATCGACGAGGCGTCCGCCAAGCTGTTCGGCGGCGGCGCGGATGCGACCAAGCTGGAGAACCCGATCAGCTCGGAGATGACGCATATGCGCCCCGATCTGCTGCCGGGTCTGTTGCAGGCGGCTGCCCGCAATCAGGCGCGCGGTCTGAACGATCTGGCACTGTTCGAGGTCGGGCCTGCCTTCAACGGTGGCGAGCCGGGCGAGCAGGTTCTGCAGGCGACCGGGCTTCTGGTCGGTCACTCCGCGCCGCGCGATCCTTTTGGGTCGCGCCGTCCGGTGGACCTCTATGATGCGAAAGCCGATGCCGAGGCCGTGCTGGCCGCGGTCGGCGCGCCGGCGCGTGCGCAGATCAACCGCAAGCTCGATGCGTGGTGGCATCCGGGCCGGGCGGGCAATGTGGCGCTCGGGCCGAACCTGCTGGCGACCTTTGGCGAAGTGCATCCCAAGGTGCTGCGCGAACTGGGCGTGAAGGGCCCGGCGGTCGCCTTCACGATCCGTCTGGCAAACATCCCCTTCCCGAAGAAGAAGGGCGCGACGCGGCCCGCGCTGCAGATATCGGACCTGCAAGCGGTCGAGCGCGATTTCGCCTTCGTCGTCGATACGACTGTCGAGGCGCTGACGGCGGTGAACGCGGCGATGGGCGCCGACAAGAAGCTGATCGAGAGCGTCAATGTCTTCGACCAGTTCACCGGCGCCAAGGCCGAGGAGCAGATGGGCGCGGGCAAGAAGTCGATCGCGCTGACGGTGCGGATGCAGCCCGCCGACAAGACGCTGACCGATGCCGAGATCGAGGCCGTGAGCAAGAAGATCGTCGAGAAGGTGAGCAAGGCCACCGGCGGCACGTTGCGCAGCTGAGATTGCTTTCTTAGAGAGTTCGGAGCGCCCGGTCGGAGAGACCGGGCGTTTTCTTTTGTGTGCAGCGGAGGGCGGTGCCCGGGCCGCCGGGTGGGCGCATTGCCCTTGGAGGTCGGCGCTTTATCCCCGTCACATCCGGGCGACCTTGACCCGCGCGCTGCCGTCGCAAAAGCGCCCGCCCGAGGGGGCGGTCGGGCGCTGCCCGGGCAGTTGACGCGGCTGATCCGGGCAATCAATTCCAGTCGTTTTCACCCGAGGCTCGGGCGCGTCCCTGACGCGTCCGACCCAGCGTAATCCTTCCCTATCTTCCGAAACCCGTTAGGCTTTTCGCGAACGAGGGAAGGAGGAGCCCTTGCGTTTCGATTATCTCATTCTGGGCGGCGGCTCGGCGGGGTCGGTGCTGGCGGCGCGGCTGTCGGAGGACCCCGCCGTGACCGTCTGTCTCGTCGAGGCGGGGCGCGAGGCGCGCGACATCTTCGTGCGTGCGCCTGCGCTGGTCGCCACGATGGTCGCCGGGCGGCCGCCGATCCACAACTGGGCGCTGCGCACCGTGCCGCAGCCGGGATTGAACGGGCGGCGCGGGTTTCAGCCTCGGGGCAGGGGGCTTGGCGGGTCGTCGGCGATCAACGCGATGCTCTATGCGCGCGGCCAGCCAGAGGATTACGACGGTTGGGCCGAGGCGGGCGCCGAGGGCTGGGACTGGGAAACCGTGAAGCCGTTGTTCCTCGCCTCCGAGCGCAATGCCCGCGGGGCGTCGGACTGGCATGGCGCGGCGGGGCCGTTGCAGGTCGGCGATCAGCGGCGGCCGCGGGCGATCAGCCGCGCTTTCATCGAGGCTTGCGGCGCGGTGCAGTGTCCGCCGAACGAGGATTTCAACGGGCCGCGGCAGGAGGGGGCGGGGCTCTATCAGGTCACGCAGTTCTGGGACGGTCCGCGCAAGGGCGAACGCTGTTCGGCAGCGGCGGCCTATCTACATCCGGTGATGGCGCGCCCCAATCTGACCGTGCTGACCCGCGCGCGGGCCGAGAAGATCGAGATCGCGGACGGGCGCGCGACGGGGGCAATCGTCCGGCAAGGCCGCAAGCGAATGAAGATCGAGGCGGCGCGTGAAGTGATCGTCTCGGCGGGGGCGTTCGGCTCGCCGCAGCTGCTGATGCTGTCAGGGATCGGGCCTGCGGATCATCTGCGCGAGGTCGGCATCGAACCACGTCTCGACTTGCTGGGCGTGGGCGCGAACCTGCAGGATCATCTCGATTACGTCATCAGCTACACCTCGCCCCGGCGCGACGTGGTGGGGCTGAACCCGCGCGGACTGATGCGGCTGGCGCGGGCGGCGGGCGCGTGGCGCAAGCATGGCGAGGGGCTGTTCGCCTCGCCCATGGCCGAGGGCGGGGCCTTCCTGCGGAGCGATCCGAGCCTCACCCGACCCGATTTGCAGATCCATTTCGTCGTGGGCATCGTCGATCAGCATATGCGCAAGCCGCATCTGGCCGATGGCTGGTCCGCTCATATCTGCCCGCTGCGGCCTCAGTCACGCGGCACGCTGCGACTGGCCTCGAGCGATCCGCGCGCGGCGCCCTTGATCGATCCCGAATACCTCTCCGATCCGCGCGACGCTGAACTGCTGCTGAAAGGCGCGCGGCTTCTGGACCGGATTGCCGAGGCGGAGCCCCTTAAGCCTTGGCGGGGGCGCAGGTTCTATCCGCATGACGGCACGGATGAGGGGCTGATGGCCGATATCCGGGCACGGGCGGATACGATCTACCACCCGGTCGGCACCTGCGCGATGGGGCAGGGTGACATGTCTGTGGTCGATCCTCAGCTGCGGGTGCGTGGGATCGACGGGCTGCGCGTTGTCGATGCCTCGGTGATGCCGCGGCTGATTTCGGGCAATACCAACGCGCCGACGATCATGATTGCCGAGCGCGCCGCCGCGTTCATACGAGAGGATCAGTCGGCGCGATCGGTCGGGTGATTGACGCCGTCATTCCACGGTGCCGGGTCCAGATCGCGCGGGTTCACCCCTTCCAGACAGGCGGCATTCACGCCGTATTGGTTCGGGTTCGAGCGGCGCTGGTGATGGGTGTAGATGCCGCAGGTTTTGCAGAAGTAATGCTTCGCGGTCATCGTGCCGAATTGGTAGAGCGTCAGGTTGTTCTCGCCCTTCACGATGAGGATGCCCGAGAGCGGGGCCGAGACCGCCACGGCGCCGCGCCGACGGCAGAAAGAGCAATCGCAACGCCGTTTGGTGCTCAGCCCGTCGGAGAGGGTCACCTCCATCTCTACCGCGCCGCAATGGCAGGTCAGGCGGTGGGGCGACTGGATTTCGGGCAGCATCAGCGTCTCCGTGTGACTGTGGGGATATTGGTTTGGCGCTCGCGGGCCTCGGGGAAGGGCGGGTGGCCATGGGTGAGCCGCCAGAAGAGCGGCCCGCCAAGGCGATACCACAGCGGCAGCGTCAGAAGCGCGCCCGCCACGAAGCCTCCGATATGGGCCATGTGGGCGACGCCGCCCGACGCGCCGCTAGTGACTTCATTGAACAGCTGGATCGCGAACCAGAGACCCAGAACCAGCCATGCAGGCGTGGCCCAGATCTTGAAGAAGACGAGGAAGTAGAAAAGCACGTCAATCCGCGCTTTCGGATAGAGCAGCAGATAGCCCCCCATCACGCCTGCAATCGCCCCCGAGGCGCCGACCATCGGCACGGTCGCATTCGGGTTCGCGGCGATCTGCGCGAAGGCGGCGGCGAGCCCGCAGGCGAGATAGAAGATCAGGAAGAGGACGCGCCCCATCCGGTCCTCGAGATTGTCGCCGAAGACCCACAGAAACAGCATGTTGCCCGCCAGATGCAGGATGCCCGCATGCAGGAACATATGGGTGAAAAGCCCGTGCCACGCGACGCCATGGGTCACGGCGGCAGGCCAGAGCGCGTTGTTGAGCCAGAGTTCCCGCATGTCGCCGCCCCAGGGCGCGGTGAAGACATAGACCACGATGTTGATCGCGATCAGGGTCCATGTGACCCACGGGGTGCTGTAAGAGGGGTTGTGATCGCGGATCGGGAACATTGCCCGAGAGGGCCACGCCCCGCACCGCCGGTCAAGGCGCTTATTGCGTGGCTTCGATCACCGTGTCGCCCTGCGAGATCAGCTCCAGCCGATCCTGCGACAGTTTCACCGTATCGACGCGGGCCATGGCCGAGTGGAAGGCCTTCTCCACACCCATCGCGGGCTCGGGGCACATCATGCGCGTTCCGGCCAGCTCGCCGACGCGCACCCGGCCGTCCTTCTCCGAGATGCGACCGTTATAGTGATTGCAGCCCGCCTTGCCCGCGATCAGGCCCTTTTCGGGATGGGTCAGAGTGACTTCGACGCCGTCGGGCAGGGGCTTGCCGTCGATCGACACGACTTCCCAGATCGCGTTCGGCGCAATCGCCTCGAGAGGGTCGCCCGGCTCCGACTGGCATCCTGCCACAAGCCCCAAGGCCAGCAGCGGCCCGATCACGATCGCACGCATTTTCAGCATCCCTCTTGGTCTCACGCGCCTTGCTTAGACGTTGAGAATGGGGCGCGCCATTCACGCCCCCGTGAGTGGCTGTCGGAAAGTTGCGACATCGGCGCGCATCCTCCTTGGCCCGAAGGCCGTATATCTCTATGCTCTCGCCCCGCGACAGGAGGAGTCCCATGATCAACGAACTCGGGCATTTTGCCCTGATTCTCGCCTTTGCGGTGGCCATCGTGCAGGCCATCGTGCCCATCGTCGGCGCGCAAAAAGGCTGGCGCGGCTGGATGGCGGTCGGCGAACCCGCAGCGACAGCGCAGTTTTTGCTCATCGCGGTGAGCTTTGCGGCGCTGACCCACGCCTTCGTCGTGTCGGACTTCTCGTTGAAGCTGGTCTGGGCGAATTCCCATACCGACAAGCCGATGCTCTACAAGATCACCGGCGTGTGGGGGAATCACGAAGGCTCGATGCTTCTGTGGGTGTTGATCCTGTCGCTCTTCGGGGCGGCGGCGGCCGTGTTCGGTGGCGCTCTGCCGCCGCGGCTGCGCGCCCGCGTGCTGAGCGTTCAGGCCTGGATCGGCGTGGCCTTCCTCGGCTTTATCATCTTCACCTCCAACCCGTTCCTGCGTCTCGCGGAGCCGCCGTTCAACGGTGAGGGGATGAATCCGCTCCTGCAGGACCCGGGGCTCGCCTTCCACCCGCCCTTCCTCTATCTCGGCTATGTCGGCCTCTCAATGTCGTTCTCCTTCGCGGTGGCGGCACTGATCGAGGGCCGGGTCGACGCGACCTGGGCGCGCTGGGTGCGGCCGTGGACGCTGGCGGCCTGGATCTTCCTGACCATCGGCATCGCGCTGGGCTCGTGGTGGGCCTATTACGAGCTTGGCTGGGGCGGTTTCTGGTTCTGGGACCCGGTGGAGAACGCCTCCTTCATGCCGTGGCTTCTGGCCGCCGCGCTGCTGCACTCGGCCATCGTGGTCGAGAAGCGCGAGGCGCTGAAGTCGTGGACCATCCTTCTGTCGATCATGGCGTTCGGTTTCTCGCTGATCGGCACCTTTATCGTGCGTTCGGGCGTGATCACCTCGGTGCATAGCTTCGCCTCCGACCCGCAACGCGGCATCTTCATCCTCGGCATCCTCGCGCTCTTCGTGGGCGGGGCGCTGACGCTCTATGCGTTCCGCGCCACCTCGATGCAGGCCAAGGGCGTGTTCTCGATGCTGTCGCGGGAAACCGCGCTGGTGATCAACAACATCCTGCTGGCCGTCGCGGCGCTGGTGGTCTTCGTGGGCACGGTCTGGCCACTGGTCGCGGAGATGTTCTTCGGCCGCAAGCTGTCGGTCGGCGCGCCGTTCTTCGATCAGGCCTTCACGCCGTTCATGGTGATCCTCGCCCTGATCTTGCCGATCGGCGCGATGATGCCGTGGAAACGCGCGCGTCTCGGTCGTGTGGTGAAGCCGCTGATCCCGGCCTTCGTGCTGGCGCTGGCCGTGGGCGGCCTCGCCTGGGCCGTCGAGAGCGGCAATTCGCTGCTCGCGCTCGTCGCGGTGTTCCTGGGCAGCTGGCTTGTCTTCGGGGCGATGACCGAGCTGTGGCAGCGTTCGGCGCGCAATTTCGGGCGCCTCAAGCGCCTGCCGCGCGCCGATTGGGGCAAGGCCACCGCCCATGCGGGTCTGGGTGTCACCTTCATCGGGATCGGTCTGCTGACCGCGGGCCAGATCGAGGATATCCGCGTCGCCAAGATCGGCGAGCCCTTCACTGTGGACGGTTACCAGATCACGCTTCAGAAGGTCGAACAGGTCAAAGGTCCGAACTACACCTCCTCCACCGGCACGATGACGGTCGAGAAAGACGGCAAGCTGATCGGCACCATGCATCCCGAGAAGCGCGTCTATCCGGTGCAGCGGATGCCGACGACCGAAGCCGCTATCCACACCACGCCGCTGGGCGATATCTACCTCGTGCTCGGCGATCCGCAGGATCAGGGCGGCTACGCGGTGCGCACCTATATCAAGCCCTTCGCGGACTGGATCTGGGCGGGCGCGATCATCATGGCGTTGGGTGGGCTGCTGAGCCTTTCGGATCGCCGCTACCGTGTGGCAGCGGGGGCGCGCAAATCGCGTGCCGCCTCGTCGCAAGCGTCTCCGGCGGAGTAAACGATGCTCAGGAAAACCTTCTTTGCCTTGGCGTTGGTGCTTTCGGCGCTCCTCTCGATCGGGCCTGCGCTTGCGGTGCAGCCCGACGAGATCCTGAAGGACCCGGCGCTGGAGGCGCGGGCGCGCGAAATCTCCAGAGTGCTGCGCTGCCCGGTCTGTCAGGGCGAGAATATCGACGACTCCAATGCCGAGGTGTCGCGGGATCTGCGGCTGCTGGTGCGCGAGCGTTTGCAGGCAGGCGACACCAATAGCCAGGTGATCGACTACATCACTGCCCGCTATGGCGAGTATGTCCTGTTCGAGCCGGAGAAGCGCGGGGCGAACCTGCTGCTGTGGTATCTCGGCCCGGGGGCTTTGATCGTCGCGCTGATCGGCGGGTTCTTCTATGTCCGCTCGCGCCGCTCCGCGTCCGAGGGTCCGGCTCAGCCCGATCTCTCCGAGGACGAGCGCAAGCGGCTGAACGAGCTGATGGGCGAGTAGGGGGCTTTCCTGCCCTCGCTCGAGCCTTCCCTCCAGAGGGGAAAGCAGGGTGCGCGGCGGCCCGTGGGGTGGCGCATCGCGACCTTGGACGGCAGGCGCTTTATGCCAGCCACGCCCCTCCATCGAATGACCGTCGCGCGTGGTCACCAATGCGCCAGCCCGTCGGGACGGGCCGACGCGCGCCCTGCGCCTTCGGCGCGCTCCGCGCGCAGGCGCTCATCAGGCCTCTAAAAATGAAAGAAGCGGCGGGAAAGCCCGCCGCTTCTTTATTCTCGCCCTGATCTCTCAGGCTCAGCGCTTACTCGATCCCGCCGAGGCACATGTATTTCAGCTCGGTGAAATCCTCGATCCCGTATTTCGAACCCTCGCGGCCGACACCCGATTGCTTGATGCCGCCGAACGGGGCTACCTCGGTCGAGATCAGGCCGGTGTTCACGCCGACGATCCCGGTCTCCATCGCTTCGGCCACACGCCAGACGCGGGCGAGGTCGTTGGCGTAGAAATAGCCCGCCAGCCCGAATTCGGTCGCGTTGGCCATCTCGATCGCCTCGGCTTCGGTCTCGAAGCGGATCAGCGGAGCGAGCGGCCCGAAGGTCTCCTCGCGCGCGACCCGCATCTGCTGCGTCACGCCGGTCAGCAGCGTCGGCTCGAAGAAGGTGCGCCCGAGGTTCGAGCGATGCCCGCCCGCAGCGACCTGTGCGCCCTTTTCGGTCGCGTCGGAGATATGCGCCTCGACCTTGGCCAGCGCGTCCGCGTTGATCAGCGGCCCGGTGGTCACGCCCGGCTCGAAGCCGTTGCCCGGCTGCAGGGTCGCAAGCCGCGCGGCCAGCTTCTCGGCGAAGGCGTCATAGACCCCGGCCTGCACGTAGATCCGGTTCGCGCAGACGCAGGTCTGCCCGTTATTGCGGAACTTCGCGATCATCGCGCCGTCGACCGCCGCGTCGAGATCGGCATCGTCGAAGACGAGGAAGGGCGCGTTGCCGCCGAGTTCCAGGCTGATCTTCTTCACCGTCTCCGCCCCTTGGCGCATCAGGATTTTGCCGACACGGGTCGAGCCCGTGAAGGTGATCTTGGCGACCTTGGGATTGGCGCAGAGCTCTTCGCCCATACCCGCCGCATCGACGCCGGGGATGATGTTGAAGACACCCGCCGGGATGCCCGCGCGTTCGGCCAGAACGGCCATCGCGAGGGCCGAGAGGGGCGTCAGTTCGGAGGGGCGCCCGACGAAGGTGCAGCCCGCGGCCAGCGCCGGGGCCAGCTTGCGTGCGATCATCGCGTTGGGGAAGTTCCACGGCGTGATCGAGCCCACCACGCCGACAGGCTGACGGATCACGAGGATGCGCTTGTCGCGCTGGTGGCCGGGGATCACGTCGCCATAGACGCGCTTGGCCTCTTCGGCGAACCATTCGAGGAAGCTTGCGCCATAGGCGATCTCGCCCTTGGCCTCGGACAGCGGCTTGCCCATCTCGGCGGTCAGGATCGCGGCGAGGTCGTCCTGATTTTCCATCATCAGGTCGTGGAAGCGGCGCAGGTAGC